>ERZ772930.627-NODE-627-length-10860-cov-15.2476_pt1 | contig 10860 bp, 9 predicted proteins | sample MGYA00511685_ERZ772930 | MGnify/ENA primary metagenome ERZ772930 (study PRJEB29015, sample SAMEA2738053) | human oral metagenome | biome: human oral; feature: human-associated habitat; material: saliva | place: China | collected 2226 ... | reverse complement strand
AGAATGGCTTTGAGATGCATTATCATGCGACCGAAGAAAACGAAGAGATTCGCGCTTATTACCAACAGCGTCACGAACAAAAGAAACACGAAGAGAAATAAAAATAGAGTTGTCCGAAATTCACTTATAAGTGAATTTTGGACAACTCTTCTTGTTTATACTATTGTTCGCGTTCAATTGCGATGGCAACACCCATACCGCCACCTACACAGAGGGAAGCAACCCCGATTTTACCATCGAGTTGGTTAAGTGCATTAATTAGCGTGACCACAATACGGGTACCAGAAGCGCCGATTGGATGGCCTAGTGCAATGGCACCACCGAATGGATTTACTTTCTCCGTTGGAATCTTCAAGTCTTTGATGACTGCCATGCTTTGTGCGGCAAAGGCTTCGTTCAGTTCAAAGATATCCACTTTTTCAAGCGGAATGCGTGTACGTGCCACTAATTTTTGAATGGCAGGAACAGGTCCGATTCCCATAATCGAAGGATCGACCCCAGCTTCGGCATAGCCTTTCAACGTCGCAAGAATTGGAAGGTTAAGCTCTGTTGCGTATTCACGCGTTGTCATAATGACACAAGCGGCTCCGTCATTAATTCCAGAGGCATTTCCGGCTGTGACTGTTCCGTCTTTCTTGAAGGAAGGTTTGAGAGCAGCAAGAGTCTCCAGTGTCGTGTTTGGACGGATAAATTCGTCCGCTTTTATTAAGTCGTCGGATTTTGTTTTGCGATTGAAGACCGCTACAGGAGTGATTTCGCTAGCGAAACGTCCTGCTTCTTGCGCTTTAGCGGCTTTTTGTTGAGAAGCCACAGCGAAAGCGTCTTGTTCTTCGCGGGTGAATCCGTATTTTTCAACGATGTTTTCTGCGGTAATCCCCATCGCGTCTTGTGAATAGGCGTCTGTTAACCCATCATTGAATAAAGAGTCTACTAATGTCACAGGACCGTTTTTTGGAGCAAAGCGTTGTTGTAATAAATGTGGGGCAAGACTCATATTTTCCATACCACCTGCTAAGACGATTTTGGCATCTCCTAGTCGAAGGGCTTGTGCAGCTGAAATAATGGCTTTTAGTCCAGAACCACAGACTTCATTAATCGTTACGGCAGTACTTGCATGAGGAAGACCAGCACCAAGTCCAACTTGACGAGCTGGATTTTGTCCAAGGCCTGCTTGTAACACATTTCCAAAGATGACTGTATCAATTTGTTCAGGTGAAAGATTCGCTTTTTGGATGGCAGATTTTGCGACCGTTGTTCCTAGTTCGATAGCGGAAGTTGTAGCAAATTGCCCACCAAATTTACCAATCGCAGTACGTGTGGCACTCACGATGACGATATCATTTCCGTTCATATTTTCATTCCTTTCCAGTCTATATTTCCTATTTCGTTTCTATTTTATAAGATTTCGTATAAGAAACCTATCAATTTAGTACAAATAATTAGTAAAGAATTGTTTAAATTCCCTAACATTTGGTGAATTCAATTGTCCTAACGGCGAATTTTTGCTACTATAGTGTGTGCTAAGAAAGAACAGGAAGCTCAATTTGTGTGTTAGAAGCTTCATTCGTAAAGGAGAACAATAATGAATATAGGGATAGATAAGATTGGCTTCTTCGTACCACCGACTGCATTAGATATGGAAGCATTAGCAGCCGCACGTGGAGTAGAGCCAGCTAAATACACGATTGGAATTGGCCAGTCTACAATGGCAGTAGCACCAGTGACTCAAGATATCGTGACTTTAGCCGCAAATGCTGCATTATCCATTATCGATGATAAAGACCGTGAATTTATTGATATGATTTTATTTGGAACAGAAACAGGAATCGATCAATCAAAATCTGCTGCCGTTTATATGCAACGCATGCTTGGATTATCAAACCGTGTTCGTAGCGTAGAATTAAAACATGCCTGCTATGGAGCAACAGCTGCCCTACAATTAGCTAAAGGTCATATTGCCTTAAATCCAACTTCAAAAGTATTAGTCATCGCAAGTGATATTGCTAAATACGGATTAAACTCTGGCGGAGAACCAACACAAGGGGCTGGAGCAGTCGCAATGGTTGTTTCTAGTGACCCACGTTTACTCGTATTAGAAAATGAAACAAGCTTATTCACCGATGACGTGATGGACTTCTGGAGACCAAACTACGCAGCGTATCCAATGGTGGATGGAAAATTCTCAAACGAGCAATACATCCGTTTCTTTGCAGAAGTATGGAATGACTATCAAGCAAAAACAAATGCGCAGTTCTCAGACTTTGACGCGATTTGTTTCCATTTACCATATACAAAAATGGGGATGAAAGCCTTCAAGCCATTCTTAGAAGAAATGAGCGAAGAGGAACAAGAACGCTTCACAGCGCGTTACCAAGAAGCAGCCGTGTATAACCGCCAAGTCGGAAACATCTATACAGGTTCATTATTCTTAAGCTTCATCTCATTATTAGAAAACAGTTCTGTTTTAGTAGCCGGAGACCGCATCGGATTCTTCAGCTATGGATCAGGAGCCGTTGGGGAATTCTTCGCTGGCGAATTAGTCGAAGGGTTCGAAAACCAATTGCATATCGCAGAACATAAAGCGTTACTAGAAAATCGCAAAATGTTGACAGTAGAAGAATACGAAGAAATCTTTACAGAAGTGGTGGACGCAAGCGGTGAACAAACTTTCACACGCGAAGACAACAGCCCGATTACATTAACAGCCGTTGTTGACCATCAACGTCAATACACAATTAAATAAAGCGCAAACCGTAGCCAAAAAAGGCTGCGGTTTTTTTGTTGAAGATGCAAAAAATAAAAATGTAGCATATATGCTACAGTAGCGTATATGTTACATTTCAAATTTTAAAATGAAAAATAAAATATAAACATTGAAATGATGCGGTTTTTAGCGGGCTATTCCACAACCTAGTTTTAACTCCGCTGCGCATTTTCGGAAGAGAGTAGTAATATCTCCGAGAAAGAATCAGAAAAAATTTTTCAGTTAGAAAATACTTCAAACTATAAAAAAGCTTCAAAAAGCCCGATGGGATGCACTTTCTAACACCTTGCGCAGGTTCCTTCAAACTGAGGGGCGAAACACTTTTTTTCATTTTTTTATAAAAGCAGAAAGTAAATACGCACATTTTTTCGGGTTCTATAGTAATAGAAATGGGGAATAGTATTAAATGCGAGGGAGAAAGACAGAAACACCCTAGATACATTATTGTATCTAGGATGTTTCGTTTTCTTTCCCCCACAAAGTTGAATAGGTATGAGCAAGCTGTTTACAGTGCAGCTCATACCATTCAACCACTGTGCTTAGCAGGGGGGTAACTCCTGCTAAAATAATTATAGATATAGATTTCAACGCAGTAGCTGATTGCTTTCAGCTTCATCACTCGTGATTTGCTTAAAGCTAATCAGCCTTGCGGGGGTAAGACTACGAAGCAAAAAGGACTCACACCGTGAATCCTTTTCTATCTTCTGTCTTACTCCCAAAGGAGAGAGACCATGGGGCTCGAACCGGTACCCCATTACCGTTACTATGAAGAAACCCGGAAAAGAAATGTGCGTATTTACTTACAAATACTTCGGCACAGTTTACGATTTTGTGGTATCCTATGTAAAGAGAAAATGAAAGAAAGTAGTAGCGCCATGAAGAAAATTATCGTCATAAACACCGGTGGTACAATCGCGATGAGTGAAGACCGTTCAACCGGTAGTGTAACCCCAACAAGCACAAACCCATTAACCAACTCCGACACCATTTTTGCACCAATCGCAAGTGTCGTCGTAGAGGATCTATTTAACCTTCCGTCTCCACATATGACGGAGGAAAAAATGTGGGAAGTTCAAAAGCGAATCGTTCAAGCGCAACAGGAGGGCTTTGACGGAGCGGTGGTGACTCACGGAACCGATACATTAGAAGAAACAGCGTACTTCTTAGAGTTAACAACTGATGGAACATTCCCAATCGTTTTAACAGGAGCGATGCGTTCCAGCAATGAAATTGGAGCGGACGGGTTAGCGAACTTACGCAGTGCCATTATTACGGTAACGAGTCCAGAGAGTGTGGATAAAGGCGTGCTTGTCGTGATGAACGATGAAGTTCATGCGGCAACGTATGTGACAAAAACACATACTACAAACGTTGCGACTTTCCAAACACCAACCTTTGGGCCGCTTGGATTAGTATCGAAGAGTGAAGTGATTTACTTCCAAAAATTCTTACATCATGAATACTATCCGATTAAAGAACTCGTGGATAAGGTCTACTTATTAAAGGCATATGCTGGAATGGATTCGATGTTATTTGATGCGATTGCCGATTCAGATGCTAACGGAATCGTCATCGAGGCGCTAGGAGCAGGGAACTTACCGCCTACGACACTTCCTGGATTGCATCGTTGTTTAGACAAAGGAATTCCGGTCGTGCTTGTATCCCGTGCATTTAATGGTGTAACGTATGATGTATATAATTATCTTGGCGGAGGCAAACAGCTCCGTGAAGCAGGAGTGATTTTCACAACAGGGCTTAGCGGACAAAAGGCTCGTGTGAAATTATCGGTGTTATTAAGCGCTCATGCGAATAGAGAAACAATCATTAGAGCATTTCAAGTATAGGAAAGAGGAATAGATATGGTTAGAAAAATTGGACGAGTGGTTCGTCAATATGAAGGAAAACCGATTATTTATGGCATGCCACTAGAAGAGCTAACAGCTTGGTTTGAAGCAAAAGGCGAAAAGAAATTCAGAGCAGGACAATTATGGGACTGGCTTTACCGCAAACGTGTGACGAGTTTTGAAGAAATGACAAACTTGCCAAAATCACTGATTGAGGAGTTGCAAGAAGAGTTCACATTCCCAGTGTTAAACGAACGTATCAAACAACAATCAACAGATGGAACACGTAAATTCCTCTTTGAATTAGCAGACGGCCTCTTAATCGAAACGGTATTAATGCCACAAGAATACGGCTTATCCATCTGTGTGACGACACAAGTAGGATGTAATATCGGATGTACTTTCTGTGCCAGCGGAATTATCGCAAAACAACGTGACCTTGTTGCAGGAGAAATCGTAGCGCAAGTAATGCACGTGCAACGTACTTTGGATGAAGTGTCTCCTGGAGACCGTGTCAGCCATATCGTAGTCATGGGGATTGGGGAACCATTCGATAACTATGATAACGTGATTAAATTCTTGAAAGTAGTCAACTCTGATAAAGGGCTTGGAATCGGGGCTCGTCATATCACGGTATCTACAAGTGGTTTGGCTCCAAAGATTCGCGAGTTCGCAGACGAAGGCTTACAAGTCAACCTTGCATTGTCACTTCATGCACCAGATAACGATACACGTTCTCGTATCATGCGTATCAACCGTAAATATCCAATCGAAGTGGTGATGGATGCCATTAACGAATATATTGCTAAAACCAATCGTCGTGTGACCTTTGAGTACATCATGCTCGATCACGTGAATGATTCGGTGGAACAAGCGCAACAATTGGCCGATCTTCTTGCGGATAAGAAACGTCTGTCGTACGTTAACTTAATTCCTTATAACAAAGTTCGTGAACATGACCAATACGAACGTAGTGGAAAAGAGCGCGTAGTAGCTTTCTACGATGTCTTGAAGAAAAACCACATCAACTGTGTCGTTCGTAAAGAATTCGGACATGATATCGAAGCAGCCTGCGGACAATTACGTTCAAGCCAAATGAAACGTGACCGCGCTGAAAAAACAAAAGCCTAATGAAGTAGATAAACCACACCTGAATGGGTGTGGTTTTTTTGTGCAAAAATCAAATAAGAGCAGATATTTTTATAGGATTTTGATTGAAAATACAAAAGAACTCTATTTTCTAAAAGAAAAATTTGCTATAATTTCAATAAAGAAAGCGGTAACAGGTATAAAATGAACCAATAAGGAAAGGAGTTGCTCGAATGCTAGAAGTTCATATTAAAAGTTTTTCATATGGAGAAAAAGAGGTTCTAAATCAGATTGACTTGCATCTTCCACCATCTCAGATTATTGGACTAGTAGCACCAAATGGTGTAGGAAAATCTACGCTTATCCAAATATTGTCAGGACACTTAAGAAATAACGGTATTTCGGTTTCTTATCAAGGAAAGAATTATACAACCGATACAGTATTTATGAGACAGCATATTGTAAAGATGCCGGATCAATCTGAATTATACGATGAGTTAAATGGAATCGAACATTTGAATTTCTATGCCTCGATGTGGAAAGTAGCTTCTGGAACTGTTCAAACTGTGGTAGAGCAGTTGAAAATGGAAGACTATATTCATCATAAGGTGGGCGAGTATTCACTAGGGATGCGGCAACGCCTTTGTTTTGCATTAGTACTGGTCACAAAAGCAGATTACATGCTTGTTGATGAGGTGATGAACGGATTGGATCCGGATAATGTGGAATTAATTTCTAGAGTGTTGAGACAGTTAAGAAATGAAGGAAAAACTGTTGTGATGGCTTCTCATTTACTGAACAATCTCGATTCGATTGCAGACAAGATTTATTTTATTAAAGAGCAGCGAATCTCGTTAGAATATTCACCGCAAAAGGAAGGGATGGATACACTTCAATTGACCTTTGTTTCAAAAGAGCGTTTCGAAAAGTTTGTAGAACAATTTCAAAGAGAAATAGAGATGATGAATAGCGAAGAAAGACAGCTGAGCATTCACCTTACGCCTGGAGAGTATTCAGAAGAAAAATGGAAGTGGATATTTGAAGACATCCATCAATTTAGTGAAATTAAGATTGGAGTAAAAAGTTGTTACGCCCTTTATAAAGAACTGTACCGATAGTACAATTGAAAGTTAAAAAGAGAGGAGAAGATAAAATGAGAACGCAATTACTGTTGATTGTTCGAAATCGATTAATGAAAATTCAGTTCATCGGTTGTGTGCTGCTGATGGTTGTATTTCTTATGATGAATTTTCAACAAAAATCTTCTCTCAATGATCTTTTAAATAGTACTTTACATCAAGGGGATAAAATTCATTTGATGATAATCAATGAATATGAAGAAGAAGCAAAGAAAAGAAGTTTAACAGAAACAGATGAAAAATGGTTAGAGGATGCTCTTGCCTATCATCGTTCAGTAGCAGCATTCCAAAAGCAAGATTATAAAACTTATATTAAAGAACAGATTCATTTTTGGGAGCTACGTCTTGAGTTACGAGATAAAGAACACTCGCCTCTTCCAATTTACAATACAATTGGATTTAATCCTAGTAAGCAGGAACAGTTAGAGTATAAGAATGTCAAACAACATTTAATGAAGTTTCGTTTTTTAGACGAACAGGGGCACTATCAATTAGACGATATTTTACAAATGGTCAATCGAATTTCTTGGATGGAATGGACAAGATATAATGAACCGATGCTTTACTGGTTGCCAGTTCTATTTTCAATATTGCTACTATTTATCAGTCCTATTCTTTTAGACGATTGGAAGCATCGAAGCGTGATAGCGGTGAAGCCAATTCGCCAATGGAAATATCTCCTACAAAAGATGAGCAGTTACTGGTTGGTGAATATGTCGTTTGTAATTCTTGCTTTGTTTAGTATTTTTCTAGTACAGAGCTTCTCTTTTAGATGGGGGAACCTCAATTCGCCATTTCTTGTGTTTCGTGGGGAAGAGGAGGTCCTCATGTTTCCGTTACAATTTATCGGAATCAGCCTACTCTTAGCAGCGTGTGTGCTACTATTCTTAATCAATCTCATCGCGTGGTGTAATCAGTTGAGTAGAAATAAGATGCTAGGGTTTATCGCAGGCCTGATGGTTATTTGGGCAGAGCCTATCTTACGTTCCATGAAGATTTATCCTTCTTTTGCAGATAAGTTGCCGCTGTACTATGTGAATTTTGGCTCTGTTATCCAAGGAATGAAAGATGATTTTTATGCGACGGGTACGTTCACGATTTCAAATGGTTGTGCTAGCTTACTTGTAGGAGCGTTCGTGTTCTTCTTATTGACGGTTGGAACTTCTTGCTGGCAAGAACGTCTGAGACGAGGTGGTTCGGTATGAGTAGATGGGTTCAATTAGATAGAATGCATTTAAAGAAAAGAGGATTTTTCTATAAGATACCGCTTCTTATTTTAGTAGTTGCGATGTTTGTCGTGGGATATCATCATTTTGCAGGAAAACCGGCCTTAAAAGATGTGATTGATAGACAGTTTTCTCAGATAGACGATCTTAAAGAATCATTTGAGAACCAAGTGACTATCGATGAAGATACAAAGAAAGCACTGAATCCAACTTTCCAAGCTCTCTATCAAACCTATGCCCAAGAAAATGGAATATATACGATAAAAGGAAAAACAGACCGACTGATCCCGATTTATGAAAAACGATTGGAATTGGTTGAATCTCTTTTAAGGAGCGGCCCAGAAGAATGGGCGGATTCGTTAGAGAGCCCTGTTCAAATTAGAGCTAAACTTCAATTGTTCCATTATTTAGTTGAAAAAGAGATATCCTACCAAACCTATTATCAGTATGGTGATTTTATACAGACAAGTTTTCAACTTCTTGGCTATGGTTTACTTATCTTCTTTTTCCTTGTACAAGTTGGGGAATTTTTAGAAAGAAAGTATCGGCATCAAACACTGCTCGAAGTAGTACCGATTTCTAATAAAGAAGAATTAGTGGCAGAAACGCTCTATTCTTTAAAATACTTTTATGCTTTTCCTAGTCTACTGGTGATTCTGTCTTTGGTAATGTATGGAATCATTATCCATGAGAATGTTTTTCTGTTTCCTGTATCGTATGTTTCTAATGAGGAAATAATCTTTATTTCAGCAGTTCGAGGAATCTTATTGGCGATTGGATATCCATTGCTAGCAATTGTTGGCTTATTCATTGCGCAAATGCTTCTTTTTTCTTGGGTGAAAGATACGATGATTTCGACGGTTGTCCTCTTTATACTTTGCTATTTGAGTATTCAAGGGTATCAGTTAGGAGAGATTTTACCGTTCAGTTTATTACCAGCCCTACAACATGGAATCCCGCTTGTGATAGGAGCTTTTGCAGGAGTGGTCTTCTCCATTGTGTTCATTGGCATAAGACTAAAAAATATAAGGAAGTGAGGAGCTAAAAATCCTCACTTTTCTTTTATTTTCCTACAAAAGTCCTATATACATTGGATTAAGACAATGTTACACTATGAACATAATCATCATTTGAAGTGGAGCGAGTGTGTATGAAGGTTGTTTTTCAGAAGTTTAAAAAAGAAGTGTTCATTATGGTCACGTTGCTCACCCTCATTGCAGGGGCGGAGCTTGTATCCAGTGTCGTTAATGCGCAAACTTTAGATACTTTAGTAAACATGGATATTCATAATTTCTTTTATAAGGCTATTTGTTTAGTGGTTATTTTTGCATTTTATCTATTGTTTACGTATATGTTGATTCGCTATCAAGCCTACTTTAATCAAAAAGTAGCGACGTGGTTACGCGATCGTATTAGTCATTCTATTGAAGAGACGTCTTATGGACGCTTTTATGAAAAGAATAGTCAAACCTATATTTCATGGTTTACAAGCGATTTGGAACAGATTAAAGGGAATGCGATTAATCCAACCTTTGAAGTTATCGGAGGCATTATCTCAGCGGTGATTTCAGCGGTAGCCTTGTTTATGTATCACTGGTCTATCGTCTTACTAGCGGCTATCTGTATTGTCATCATGGCTGTGTTGCCAGCTTTGTTCTCAGCAGAACTGACAGATAAAACGATTAAAGTGTCAGAAGCCAATGAAAAATTCGCAAAATCCATTTCGGACTTATTGAGTGGATATGATACGCTATTCGTCTTTCGTAAGTTAGCGTATTTGAGAGACAAAATCCATGAAAAATCGGTTGAAGTAGGAGATACGCATCGCGACTATAGTAAAACGATGGCAAAAGTTGCCGTTAGTGGCGGTATCGGGAATGTCTTTAGCCAAATTTCCGTATTCATATTAACAGGGTACTTAGCTTATATTGGCGAAGTAAGTATCGGGAGTATTCTAGCATCGATGGCATTAAGTAGCACCATCTTCAACGTGCTCGGAAATATTAGTCAGAAGATTGGTTCGATTAAGAGTACAAATTCATTGTTTAAAAAATATGAGCAATTAGAACCTGCATCCCTTGTAGAGGAAGCACCAGAAGTGGAACCACGCACTCTGATTGAAGTGAAGGATGTTTCATTTAACTACGGAGAAAAGGTGATTTTAAATCATGTATCTCTGGACTTTAATGAAGGGCAAAAATATGCGATTACTGGCGAGAGCGGAACAGGGAAATCAACACTGTTAAATATTATCGCTGCTAAGTTAACGGAGTATTTAGGCGAAGTGAAGCTTGCTGGAGTCGATGTGAAGAAACAGTCCTATAATGAGTTATATCGTCAAATGGTCTATATCGCTCAAAAACCACATGTATTTGCGACAACCATTCGGGAGAACGTAACGCTGGGTGAAGCGTATACCGATGAAGAAATTTGGGAGTCTTTAGAAAAAGTGGGACTTGGTTCTATTGTAAGAAACTTGCCGCAGGGATTAGATACGGTCTTAGGCGATGGCGATTCAAATCTATCCGGCGGGCAGTTGCAACGAATTGCTTTTGCACGTGGATTGACGAAACGACCAAAACTCTTCTTGCTTGATGAAGTTAGCTCCAACTTAGATGAAAAGACAACTATTGAAGTGTTGAAACCGATCTTAGAAGATAAGAGTGTGACAGTCTTATGGGTAACGCACCATCTTCCTGAAGCATTAAAAGAAAATATTGATCAAACGATTCAAATGAGTGAGTTAAATCAAACGGCTTAACGAATGTTTAGCGACCTTCCTAAGGATGAATAGGGAG
>ERZ772930.615-NODE-615-length-10954-cov-6.03909_pt1 | contig 10954 bp, 9 predicted proteins | sample MGYA00511685_ERZ772930 | MGnify/ENA primary metagenome ERZ772930 (study PRJEB29015, sample SAMEA2738053) | human oral metagenome | biome: human oral; feature: human-associated habitat; material: saliva | place: China | collected 2226 ... | reverse complement strand
TATATCGGAATATTCGTCACTGCAGGCCTCGCACATTGGAAAACCAGCCATGCTAGTTTTCACCCTATCGTAAGGCATCGAATCTAATATAGTTAAACGAGGACCACACTGAGTGCAGTTTATAAACGGATGGAGGTATCTCCTATCATTTTTATCGAATAGCTCCTTTGTACAGTCAGGGCAGGTAGCGATGTCTGGTGATACAAATATCTGGCCTTCTTCGTGCTTGCTCAGTGCAATCTCGAATCCAGAGTCTGCCGATATATCTACAGGGCTATCCATTACCTTAACTTTGACGATTGCAGATCTGGCAGGTGCTTCAGCTTCAATCGCAAGCACGAATTTAGCTAATGCAGATTCTACCGCCTTGGCAATTATCTCAACGTAAGAGCCCTTGTTACAGACGCTTCCAGATATCCCATATCTTTCCGCAAGTCTGCTGACAAAGGGTCTAAAGCCAACGCCCTGCACTATTCCATAAATTCTGATTACTCTACATACCAATTCCAATCACCAATATCTATCGCTACCTAACCATATCTCCTGCCTTCTCCCAGTACTCTTCATCTGATTCAGAAGAGTATAGGGAAGCCGAGATAGCGAAGTGAGGAAGACTTAGAAATACTCCCTTCCATCCTGAAAGAGCTCTCTTGATAAGCGGATCACCGATAACCATATCGTACCCCTCCGCTTCTACGAGCTTCATTAGTTCATCCTCTTCATTTAACTTAGTATCATTTTCCTTGCGAACCTCTTTGCTCATCATGAACCAGCTCGCAACATCTACGCGCTCTAGTGGCTTGTCCTCGGAAGCACCTATAAGTACGTCTCTAAGCGAATTTGCAAAAACCTGCTGATGCACTATCAGCACCTTCCGAGGCTCGTGCATTATGACCTTGCGAGAGAACTCATACGCACGGTCCTGCGGCAGCGGATAACATATCTCATATGGTACGCCATACTTATCTGATAGCCATCTCGCGGGCTTTACACCGCCAGGAGATACGACGATATTTCTATCCACATGTGCAGCAGCAGCCACATCTTCTAGCGTATCATTCATGCCATAGATAACTGGGTTATCCACGCCCTGCTCGCTAAGTGCAGTCACCATATCGTCGTAGTCACCACTTCCGGGAGTGTCGAGCGGCGTAAATCCTATTACTCCAACTCTCTCGGAAGCGTTACTCTTATCAATCTTACCTAACTTACCTAATTTACCTAACTTGCCCAGTTTTCCTAGTTCTTCCAAGCTAATGGCTTTTTGCTCAAGACTGCCATTTGCGATGAACCTTGCTCCTGATCCATCTTCTTCATACAAGTAGTTCTTGAGTATCTGCAGAAACGCCCTACTAACACCTTCATCATACATGTCAATTCCATTAGTCTCGACAGGCACAACTGGCACCTCGTAATCGGTCTCCATGAGGCGCTTTAACGCTCTATAGTCAGTAGCAATAACCGCTGGAACTGGTGTGCCGATTAGACCGACGAACTTGGCATCGATATCACCGAGTGCTTCCTTCGTCTTCTGAATTAGCAGCTCATCACGACCGAGAATCGCATCTAGGTCTCTTAGTGCTGCACTAAAAATCGCACTCTTATGCTTATCCCAGCGAGGTTCATCATAACCGCATATGTTTCCAACACATCCGCCCGCATCCATGATTATGAGCATACCGCCATAATGAAACAGCACGGATACCGCTCCTGACTGATCTGGCGTAAACGGCGATAGATATTTTCTAAGCCCTTTCATCAGCGAGCCTCCTCTCTATTGCCTCTACAAAGTGCACTAGTCCCTTGTATCCAAACGGCTGAATCTCGTTATTCCAGTGCACATTTATCGACTCTGGATAGTAGAACTGTGCATCTATACCGATTGAAATATCAACCTTTTCCGAACCATCATAGTTCATCATGGTCGGCGACATAGTCGAGTACACCTTGAGGTCTGGATTGTAACTAGCTAGTTCTTTGATAAAAGGGAAGTCATCTTCGCTTATATTCGCAAACACCGACTTAACGCGTAGTCCCAGCTTCTCAAGTGCTAGCGCCATCTCTATTGAGTTTCCGTTTACAACCTGTCCTATTGCAAATGTCTTTCCTTCACACAGCTGCCGAAGTCTTAGGCATGCATCGCTAGCCTCACGGAAGTATTCCGAATCGTCGATTTCTACTCCGAGTGCCGAAGCGAACAGTGCATACTGGCGCTGTATTCTATCTATCTCATACACCCTAGTCAGCTCAATGTAAGGAATATCGAGCTTTGACTCAAGTGTGAATGCTGCTTTTCTAGCCTCTGGATGAAGTATGATATTGAAATCTGCTCCGCCCATCTCCATGTACTCTTCGAGGGTTTCTTTTCTCCCTACCTCGTGTATGGTCTTGATTCCCATCTGACCGAGGATGTCATACAGATCAGAATCGTCCTCGAGATGTGTAAAATTACCGAGCAAATTAACGGTCCCACCTGTCGGCTTTCTCTTCTCAAGCAGAGAGTAAATCGCCTCTCTAACAGCTACCATCGGTGGGTTCTTACCCTCACGCATAAGCGCATACATATATGTAGGAACAACATGAATTCCCGTGCGTTCCTCAGCCTTTCTACAGACACGCTCTAGATCAGTTCCGAGAAGCGCATCGACGCATGTGATGCAGATAACCACAACCTTAGGCTTCACTTCACAGACTTCATAGATCTCCTCGATAGCCTGCGGTATATCGGATAGATGTCTACCTGTGACGAGGTCATTTTCACTCATCTGAAGGAAAAACATCCTCTCACTATATCCGCCTTCGTCCGCCAAAATCGTGGTATTACGGCCACAGCAAGCTGGTGCAACCACGAGCATTACCGATTCTGGTATTACTACTCCTGCTCTCTTAACGCCAAATCCCTGCGCACCTGGTGAATTGTACATCAAGGTCGCCGGTGAGCTATACACGAGATGCTCGTTACTCACTAGCTCGGTCGGAATACTGCCAGCCTCAGCGAGCGCCCCTATTGTCGTGAAATAAGTGTCTCTCGCCATTACGAATTCTCCTTAATCAGGTAGTCTGCCAGTGCAAAGAACCTCTTTGCGATATCCGACTCAGGATTACCCTCGATTACTGTCTTACCCTGATCCTCCCAGTCTATGATCTCCTGACTGCGAGGGATCTCTCCTACGATTGGTATTCCAGCCTCATCTGCAAATGCCTGCACCTTCTCCGTCTCATTCTCGACATTGCGGTGGTTGAGCACTACACCCTTTACCTTGGCATATCCACGGTCTGCAAAATTATCTACCGCTGTCTTGATATTATTTGCCGCATAGAGCGCCATCTTTTCACCCGAAGTTACGATGAGTATATCCTCTGCAAAGCCCTCTCTGATAGGCGCAGCAAATCCTCCACAGACTACGTCACCGAGCACGTCATAAAGGACTACATCTGGATTGAATCTGCCAAAAACATCTAGATCATCTATTAGATTAAAAGTCGAGATAATACCTCTACCCGCGCATCCGATGCCAGGTGTTGGGCCACCAGTCTCGATACATTCAACTCCTCCAAATCCAGTTTTAACCATCTCGTCAATAGTCGGTTCATCGTCGTTATCTCTCATGAAGTTCATAACCGGAATTAGCGGATTGCCACCGAGAAGGTTGATAGTCGAGTCGGCCTTTGGATCACATCCAATCTGAACTACCTTATATCCCTTAACTGCAAAGGCTGCTGCGAGATTCGCAGTCACTGTTGACTTTCCGATACCACCCTTACCATATATTGCTACCTTAATCATTTATCCCCCTACACAAAAAGACTTCAAACCACACAGGTAGAAGTCTCCGAAAACAAATTCATACCACTCGGGACACCTTGTGGTTGGTCTTCATTTAATTAATTAAAATTATACTATCGCTACATATGGTACGCAATAAAAGGTATTTTAATCACAATCGTTTACAATTTTTTTAGTGACTGATAAAATATTTTAAATGCATTTTATCTCTTTATACCTATCAAAAAGGCATAAATTGATGAGGTGAAATTTGTTTTTTAGGAAGTATTTCTCAATGAAAAGAATTGCAATATACGGAAAAGGCGGAATTGGAAAATCCACTACCGTCTCTAATATGTCTGCGGCACTCGCTGGAAAAGGATATACGGTCATGCAGATTGGGTGCGATCCGAAAGCTGATTCCACGATTAGTCTTCGTCAAGGAAGGAATCTCACTCCAGTTCTCGATACTTACAGGGATAAGATCAAAGACATTCAGCTTGAAGATATGTATACCATCGGCTATAACGGCGTTATCTGCGTGGAAGCTGGTGGTCCAACTCCAGGCATTGGCTGCGCTGGACGAGGCGTTGCTAAGGCGCTAGATTTGCTCAAGCAAAAGAATTTCGAAGAAGTGCTCCATCCCGATGTCGTCTTCTACGATGTGCTTGGAGACGTAGTATGTGGCGGTTTCTCGATGCCACTTCGCAAGAATTATGCGGACAACGTATATGTCATCTCTTCCGGGGAGCAGATGGCGATATACGCAGCTATGAACCTCGGTCTAGCGATGGAAAATTTTAAACGCAGAGGTCACAACGGACTCTCTGGAATAATTGCCAACAAGCGCAATTTCAATGGTGAAGATGAGAAGCTTCAGACACTCAGTGAAGACCTCGAGTGCCCGATAGTCGGAACTATCGAACACAGCATGGTGGTTAAAAGAGCATCTGACGATGCCCTCACTGTCGCCGAAGCTTTTCCCGATGACCCGATGGTTGACGTATATACTAAGATAGCGATGGAGATTATAAATAGGGACTAATATGCTGATTGATTTACACAAACCCGATATTAATAAAGCGAAGGTGAAGCTTGGAGACCTCGATACCCTGGCTCCTTTCCCACGCAAACTTGAATACTCATGTCCTTCGCGCGGTGGCTGGACTATCGCGCATACACCGATGATTATTCCTGGCTCGCACATGATATACATCGGAGCGTCAGCCTGTCTACGAGGCGTGGTTCTCTCTGCCGCCGAGTATGAGGGGCTGGATAGATTTTCAATGGTACTCATTGAGGAAAAGGATATTCTTAGTGGCAACATGGAAGAACTTTTTATCGATGGTGTTACCGACATACTGAATAAGCTTGATCAGAAACCTACGTGCGTGCTCCCTTTTACAGGCTGCATTCACTACTTTTTAGCCACGGATATCGAATATATATATGACGAACTTTCGGCTCGCTTTCCAGACATCGACTTCATCTCTTCGCAGATGACGCCAACTATGAAGATAAACGACCACACACCTGAAGAGGACATGTGCCGCTCGATGTATCTGTGCATCGAGGAACAGCCTCTTAATGATAAGGTCGTTAATTTCATCGGCGATAGTTTTCCGATTGATAAGTCTGGCGATCATATGAAGCTACTGCATGATAACGGTTTCCGCACCCATGACCTAGCTTCAATCGATGATTACGCTGAGTACAAGGCTATGGGAGAGAGTTTTCTCAACATCTACTCACTTCCTATCGCGAAGTGGTCCACTGAATGCCTTGAGGAGAGGCTCGGTCAGAAGAGCCTGTACATGCCGTACACTTACGACTACGATGAGATTGACAGTGATATGAGTGCGCTTTCTCAGATTATCGGAGCTCCTGCTCCTGATTTTGCATCACTTCGGGCAGAAGCTGATGAAGCTCTAAGAGATGCACTTTCTGTTATCGGAGATGCACAGATTGCTATAGACTTCATGAGCACGCCGCGCTTTTTGAGCCTTGCAAAACTCCTGCTCTCACGAGGCTTCAACGTGACTGAGATTTATGGAGATGCTCTAACGTCAGATAGCAAACCTGATCTCGAGTGGCTGCAGCAAAATCATCCAGACATTCCGCTGATTGCAACTCAGGATTTTCGTGCACGCTTCTATCCACGAGATGAAGCTGAGGGTGGCAAGCTGCTTGCAATAGGTCAGAAAGCTGCGTATTTTACTGGCACTAACCACTTTATAAATCTAATCGCCAACAACGGCTGGTATGGATATGACGCCATAAAAAAACTCGCAGCAGAAATGATCGATGCGTTTAACAACGAAAAAGACACTAAGTCCATAATTCAGGTCAAGGCTTGGGGGTGCTCGGCATGAAACAAGTAGCAAGAGTTTTATCCACCTATTCAGCTGACTTATTCGGCATCTGCTCCGTCCTATATGAGCTGGGCGGTCTCGTTGTAATGCACGATGCATCCGGCTGTAATTCAACATACAACACGCACGATGAGCCGCGTTGGTATGATATAGAGAGCATGATTTACATATCGGGACTCATTGAAAATGACGTAATTCTCGGAAACGACGAGAAGCTCATAGGCGATGTAATTGAGGCTGCACAGGAAACTAATCCTAAATTCATCGCTATCTCCGCTGCGCTGATTCCACTCTTTATGAGTACGGATATGAAGGGAATCGCCCGCATCATCGAGAAACGCACGGGAATACCGACATTTGGATTTACGACTAATGCGATGGATACTTATGTGCTAGGCGGTAACATGGTATACCGTGAATTCCTAGATAGATTCTGCCCTGCACTTGATGGTAGCCAAGCTATATCTGATTCATCTTCCATATCCGTAAATCTCCTCGGCGTATCTCCGCTTGACTTCTCGATAGTCGGAAACGTTGCGGCTCTAAAGGAGTATTTTAAAGATTGTGGTATCGAGGTCAATTGCTGCATGACGATGGGCTGCACTCTTTCTGAAATGTCAGAAGCTTATAAAGCTGCTGTCAATGTCGTCTGCTCATCTCTGGCACTTGACGGTGCGAGAATACTCAATGATAAGTACGGAACACCTGCAGTTCTGGGACTACCTATGGGAAAGACTGCTTGCTGTGAACTCGAACAACTTATTAGGCAGTCGGCATCTGACGGTAAATCACGTCTGCTCGGCTCAGCCGATGAGATAACCTATATCCCCCCACTTGAACACGCAAAGTCTAGCTTCACACTTAGAGATAGAGCCAAGGGTGGCACCTGGATTATCGGTGAGGCGATTAATGCAGCAGGCATACGATATACGCTGGAGCACGACCTTGGAATTACTGAAGTTCACATACTATGCCCTACTCAGGTAGATGCTCATATGCTTAGAGAGGGCGATGTTATGGTGCGTGACGAAGCTGACATAGAGAAGGTGCTAAAGGGTGCAAAATGCGTAATTGCAGATCCTATCTATAGACGAATTCTGACGAGAGATGAAAATGGTAATTTATCGCACTTCATAAATATTCCTCACGAAGCTTATTCGGGCAGGATGTACAGGAGTCATATTCCAGTATTTATCGGAGATTGCTTTACAGGCTGGCTATATGACAAAATGAATTCTGACAATGAATCAGTCGGTATCAATGACATCATGAAGATAAATGAGCCATACAAAAAAGGGTAAATATTGGAGGAATATAATGAGAAAAAGGGTTTTGATTGTACTTGCTTGTGCAGTGACAATTGCTTTTGTCGGTTGCAGCAAGCCAGAAAAGAAAAAGGGACTCTAGAGCAAGGACTTAGTGGTAATATGGCAGTGTACTACAGCACTTGAATCAATGGATTCATACTCAAAATCTGTAGTTGAAGGTGCTAATGATTTGCTGCCAGCTGGCTCTACAATGCAGTTCAAGATTGATAAGAAGAATATGCGTATCACCCGCGAATTTGAACCTAGGGGCGTGTTCGTGTATGAACGGAATCATTAGTTATATATTAAAAAACGCAGCAATCGAAATTGAATGCTACGTTTTTTCCTATAACCAAGTAAATATTTCTTACCATCACCTTTTTTGATTAAAAATCCTCATCCTCTGCCAGCGCAAGCACAGCCTCAACAGCCCTATGCCACTTAGCCTTAGCACGCTGTCTCTCCTCATCTTCAATCGCTGGATAGAATTCCTTGTCAATATCTTTAATCTCTATGATATCCTCAATCGACTTGTAATACCCTGAAGCAAGCCCGGCCAGATATGCAGCTCCAAGTGAAGTTGATTCAATTGACTTATGACGAACTATATGGATATCCGAGATATCTGCCTGATTCTGCATCAGGAAGTTATTAAGCGAAGCACCTCCGTCTACTTTGAGATCGGTGATCTTTCTGCCAAGATCCTTCTCCATAGCCTTGATCAGATCATCACTCTGAAAAGCAATTGACTCAAGTGTCGCCCTAACTATGTGCTCCTTCTTGGTAGACCTTTTAATACCGAGAATCGCTCCCCTCGCATCTGGTTCCCAGTAAGGTGCTCCAAGTCCTGTAAATGCAGGTACTACAACCACCCCATCACTATCTGGCACCTTGCTCGCGAAGTTTTCCGAGATACTCGATTTCTTAATCATCTGCAGGTTATCGCGTAGCCACTGGATAGCAGCACCACACACGAACACGGAGCCTTCGAGCGCGTACTTAACCTCACCATTTAGCCCCCAAGCGATAGTAGTGAGGAGGCCACTGCTGCTATATACGGGCTTATTACCAGTATTTAGAAGTAGGAAATTCCCTGTTCCATACGTGCTCTTAATCTCGCCTTCGTTAAAGCAAGCCTCACCAAAGAGTGCAGCCTGCTGATCTCCTGCAGCTCCAGTGATAGGTAGCTTACCGCCAAATAATTCGAAAATAGTCTCTCCAAAGTCACCAGCACATGGCACTGGCTTCGGAAGCATCACACGTGGTATATCTAGGATAGATAGGATCTCATCATCCCAGTCAAGCGTATTGATATTGAACATCATTGTTCTTGCTGCATTCGAATAGTCAGTGAGATGCTTAGCGCCACCAGTCATCTTCCAGATAAGCCAGGTCTCAACCGTTCCGAACAGCAGCTCACCACGCCCCGCTTTTTCCCTCGCCCCATCTACGTGGTCGAGAATCCACTTTAGCTTAGTAGCACTGAAATACGCATCTATGATAAGACCAGTCTTCCCCCTGATCATATCGGAATATCCCTGATCTCTAAGCCATTCAGCGGTGTCTGCAGTCCTTCTGCATTGCCACACAATCGCATTGTAAATCGGCCTTCCGGTCTCTTTGTCCCAGACAATAGTGGTCTCACGCTGATTGGTTATGCCGATAGAGTCGATATCCCTATAGGTAAGACTCGCCTTGAGCAGCGCCTCCTGAGCAACCGCCATCTGCGTGGAATATATCTCCATCGCATCATGCTCAACCCATCCATCATTAGGAAAAATCTGCTTAAACTCCCTCTGTCCAACGCTTACCGCATTTCCCACTCTATCGTATATTATGCACCTCGCACTCGTCGTACCTTCGTCGAGTGTCATGATATATTCACCCATCATAGCCTCCTATCCATGCTATACAAAAAGCGCCATAATACTGTTGCTTATATCTATGCCTTCGTCCGTAAGCCTCATGCCCTCTTCACCAATTACGAGTTTTCCTTCTCTCTCATATTCGCGAGCTTCTTCAAAGACATCACTGTAATATTTCCAGAATTTCTCGTAACTACCGAGCACATCCTCGTATCTAATTCCTTCTACCTTCCTAAGCCCTGTAAAAACAGCCTCCGCCACGTTGTCATGCTCCGAGTTCTCGTGTACTTCAGCGGAAGGCGCAAGACCTTTACCAGTGAGGTTAAAATATTCATCGAGCGAGCAGACATTCATAACCCTGCTGTTATCGATGAACGAAGATGCTCCGAGACCAAGCCCCATATAAGGAGCCATCTCCCAGTACTTGAGATTATGTCTAGATTCATAGCCACGCTTAGCGAAGTTAGAAATCTCATAGTGCTCATATCCCTTCTCTTTGAGGAGCTTAGTTCCAGCGTGATACATAGCTCTATCGATTTCATCAGGAACTTCCTTGAGCTCTCCTCTTTCAAACTCCTTGAAGAATGCTGTACCTTCCTCAAGCTGCAAACTATAGAAGGATATGTGTTCAGGCTCTAGGCTCGTAACAGCTTCTATATCTATAAGCGTAGTCTCCAAGCTGCTACCTGGCACAGCGAACATGAGGTCTAGATTTATATTATCAAATCCTGCTTCTCTAGCATTCTGCACATCTCTTATCACATCCCCAGCTGTATGAATCCTTCCAAGCCTCTTCAGTATCTCATCGTTCATACTCTGAACGCCCATAGATAAGCGGTTAACACCAGACTGCCTGTAACCTCTCAGGCTTTCCATGGACAGTGTAGCAGGATTAGATTCAAGGGTGATCTCCGCTTCATCATCTATGTTGAAATTCGCCTTTAGCTCACTAATTATCCTTGCAATCTGGTCGCTACTTAGCAGCGATGGAGTTCCACCGCCAAAGAAGATGGTATCGAAGACTCCATGTGCATGGTCACTCATAAGCCTTGCTCTGATGCGAATCTCTTCGCACAGCGCCTTCACGTAGCGTTCTCTCATGGCTTCATCCGAAGCTCCAGATAGAAACGCACAGTAGTTGCATTTCCTTACGCAGAACGGAATATGAACGTATATACCAGGATTCTTATTTGTCGTCATCGAACTTCAGAACCTCTGTGAATGCCTCCTGAGGCACCTCAACTCTTCCGAACTGCCTCATGCGCTTCTTACCTTCCTTCTGCTTCTCGAGCAGCTTCTTCTTACGCGAGATATCTCCGCCGTAGCACTTCGCAATTACGTCCTTACGGTAAGCTCTTACGGTCTCACGCGCAATTACCTTCTGTCCGATTGCAGCCTGAATTGGAACCTCAAACTGATGCATAGGGATGAGCTTCTTGAGCTTCGAACAGATTGTGCGGCCCTTTGCATATGCAGCCTCTTCAGGAACTATAGTGCTAAATGCGTCTATTAGTTCCTTGTTGAGCAGTATATCGAGTTTCACTAGCTTAGCAGCTCTATACTCCTTGAATTCGTAGTCAAGCGAAGCGTATCCCTTTGTCTTGGATTTGAGCGCATCAAAGAAATCATATATTACTTCGTTGA
>ERZ772930.612-NODE-612-length-10959-cov-11.7288_pt1 | contig 10959 bp, 9 predicted proteins | sample MGYA00511685_ERZ772930 | MGnify/ENA primary metagenome ERZ772930 (study PRJEB29015, sample SAMEA2738053) | human oral metagenome | biome: human oral; feature: human-associated habitat; material: saliva | place: China | collected 2226 ... | reverse complement strand
TAATTCCGTTTTATGAAACCATTTATATGAATGAAGTAAATTAAAAGAGGTAGATATTAAATCTACCTCTTTTTGAATTAAATTTTTATGCTGCAGAAGGAGTTCCTGGTTTTACAGTTACCTCTTCTTCTGATTCTGTTTGTTGTTCCTCAGTTGTTTCTTCTGTAGTTTCCTCAGTGGTTGTTTCACCAGTTGTTGGACCTTCAGTAGTAGGTGTTTCAGTTGTTGTTACTTTAGTTGTTCCACTTTCAGTAGTGACTGTTGTTGTTTCATCACCTTTTACAATGATATATCCAACATATTCATAACAATCAATTTTATCTACGGTAATTTCTTCTAATTGTGAAATAGAAACTACTTTAGTTTCACCGTTTAAGATTACTTGCGAAGCGTCTACAGATCCAACAAGGATGCTACTAGCTCCAATTACAAATAAAATGGTAACTAACTTTTTACCTTTATTTGATTTTAGTAGAGCATAGGCTGCGCCTAAGACAAGAATCCCAGCACCAAGTGTCACTAAACCTGTAGATGTCCCAGTGTTTGGAAGAGAAGGTTTATCAACTGGACATCCCACTTTTTTGTAAATTAATTTTACAGAAGTAGTAGAGTCAACTTCTCCCATAAATGATTAATTCTTTTTCAGAATTAGAAAGTGACTCAACATCAATATTCGTGATATTAACTTGAGTCGTACCATCTGCATATGCAGTAGTAAAATTAGAAGCGAAAATTGCTGTTAAAAACGCTAGAGAAATTAAGGCTACTAATTTTTTGAATGATTTCATAATTAATCCTTTCCTTTTATATTCTTTTATTTGTGAAATTATAATGGAAATGATGAAAATTTGCAAAGAAATGTGAAATCATTGTTTTTCCTTTCAAAGGAAATTATGACGTCTTATTTTTGTTTGATGTTTGATCTTCATATGGACAAAAATTTTCGGAAGAATCTTAATTACAAATTACATAAGGTGCTAGAATCATTGATTTTATAAGCGTTATACATCTGCGGAACTAGAAAAAATTAAACTGAAAATCGGTCTTAAGTCTGAGTATTTTTTCCTTGACTTAATTTGACCAATGTGATAAATTATGAATGTGGTTAGCACTCGTCTTAGTCAAGTGCTAAAGAGAGGTGACTATGATGTTAACCAATAGACAATTGCTAATCTTACAATTAATCATACAATTATATACGGAAACTTTGGAGCCGGTCGGGTCTAAAAAATTAATGGAAGTTGCTGAATTACCTTTTAGTTCGGCAACGATTCGTAATGAGATGATGAAATTAGAAGAAATGGGATATCTTGAAAAAAACCATACTTCTTCTGGACGAATCCCTTCGAATAAAGGGTATCGTTACTATATTGATTACATCTTACCCGGACAAAAGCATCAAGTTTCTTTAAGCGTTCGAAATCAAATTCGAGAAGTTTTTCAACAGTCAACATTAGAAATTCAAGATGTATTTCGTTTATCTGCTGATATATTAGCCACATTAACGAATTACACAGCAATTTCTATTGGACCTGAAGTGAAAAGCGCAACGTTATCTGGTTTTAGACTGGTTCGATTGAACCCAAATCAAGTGATGGCAATCGTAGTCATCAGTAATGGGTTAGTCGAAAATAAAGTCTATACAATTCCAGGAACGATTGACGATAGTGATTTAGATAAAGTGGTTCGCATCATCAATGATGAATTGATTGGTTTACCGTTAGATGTCGTTGCGAAACGATTGAAAACTGATTTACCAATTCTTATGACTCGTTATATGAATTCTCAAATTCAAATTGTCAAAGTGATTCAAGAGATGATGAACCAATTTGAACAAGATCGAATGCATGTGGCTGGAAGAAGGTATTTACTCAATTACTTTGACCATCATGCGAATGTAGATCAGCTTAAAGGAATTTATCAATTGATGGATGATCAAAATAAGTTACATCAACTAGTAACGAATGATCATCAAGATATTCAAATTAGGCTTGGCTCAGAAATGGATCATCCGTTACTTGGTGACTTTAGTTTGGTAACTGCTAGTTACGAAACGCCAAACCAAGATACAGGAATGATTGCTCTTCTTGGACCAAAGAATATGCCGTATTCGAATGTATTATCAATTGTAAAAGGACTCAGGGAAGAGTTAGCAACCACGATAGAAGATTATTATCGTAACTTATAATGTAAGGAGATGAAATCTTGGAAACAAATGAACAAAACACAAAAGAAGAATTAAAAGAAGAAAAAATTGTTGCAGATGAAGCTCCTCAAGAAGAAGTTACTGAAGAAACTACAACAGAACTTACGAATGAAGAGAAATTACAACAAGAAGTAGAGAAGTTGAATGATCAAGTATATCGACTATCTGCTGAAATATCGAATATCCAAAAGAGAAATGCAAAAGAAAGACAAGATGCTGCAAAATATCGCAGTCAAAGTCTTGCACAAAACTTATTAAATGTGATTGATAATCTTGAGAGAGCTATTGCTTCTCCAAGTGAATCAGAAGAAGCTCAAAACCTAAAGAAAGGTATTGAGATGGTGTATGAAAGTTTCCTTTATGCACTAAAAGAAGAGGGAATCGAAGAAATCGATGCTTTAAATCAACCGTTTGATCCAACATTACATCACGCTGTTCAAACTGTTCCAGTAGAAGAGGGGCAAGAAGCAGATCAAGTGGTTCAAGTGTATCAAAAAGGATACAAATTAAAAGATCGCGTATTACGACCAGCAATGGTTATCGTAGCGCAATAAGTAGACAAATTTTAAAATAATAAATTTAAATAATAGGAGTGAATTAAATATGAGTAAAATTATTGGTATTGACTTAGGAACAACAAACTCAGCAGTAGCTGTTTTAGAAGGTAACGAAGCAAAAATTATTGCAAACCCAGAAGGAAACCGTACAACACCATCTGTTGTAGCGTTCAAAAATGGAGAAATTCAAGTAGGTGAAGTTGCAAAACGTCAAGCTGTAACAAACCCAAATACAATTTCTTCAATTAAACGTCATATGGGTGAAACAGGATATAAAGTAGAAATCGAAGGTAAATCTTATACACCACAAGAAATTTCAGCTATGATTCTACAATACTTAAAAGGTTATGCTGAAGAATATCTTGGAGAAAAAGTTGAAAAAGCAGTTATTACAGTACCTGCATACTTCAACGATGCACAACGTCAAGCAACTAAAGACGCTGGTCGTATCGCTGGTTTAGAAGTTGAACGTATCGTTAACGAACCAACAGCAGCAGCTCTTGCATATGGTTTAGACAAAGTTGACCACGAAGAAAAAATCTTAGTATTCGACCTTGGTGGTGGTACATTCGACGTATCTATTCTTGAATTAGGTGACGGCGTATTCGACGTATTATCTACAGCTGGTGATAACCATCTTGGTGGGGATGACTTCGACCAAAAAATCATTGATTTCTTAGTAGAAGAATTCCAACGCGATAACGGTATTGATTTATCAAGCGATAAAATGGCTATGCAACGTTTGAAAGATGCTGCTGAAAAAGCTAAGAAAGACTTATCAGGTGTATCTCAAACTCAAATCAGCCTACCATTCATCTCTGCTGGAGCAGCTGGCCCATTACACTTAGAAGTAACTTTAACTCGTGCTAAATTTGAACAATTAACTGCAGATTTAGTAGAACGTACAAAAGAACCAGTTCGTCGTGCATTAGCTGACGCAGGTTTATCAGCTTCAGACATCGACCAAGTATTATTAGTTGGTGGATCAACTCGTATTCCTGCAGTTGTTGAAGCTGTTCGTAACGAAACTGGTAAAGAACCAAACAAATCAGTGAACCCAGACGAAGTAGTAGCTATGGGTGCTGCTATCCAAGGTGGAGTTATCTCTGGTGATGTGAAAGACATCGTATTATTAGACGTAACACCATTATCACTTGGTATTGAAACAATGGGTGGAGTGTTCACAAAATTAATCGACCGTAACACTACAATCCCAACAAGCAAATCACAAGTATTCTCAACAGCTGCAGATAATCAACCAGCAGTAGACGTACACGTATTACAAGGTGAACGCCCAATGGCAGCAGATAACAAGACTTTAGGTCGCTTCCAATTGACAGACATTCCAGCTGCTCCTCGTGGTGTGCCACAAATCGAAGTAACATTCGATATCGATAAAAACGGTATTGTAAATGTTCGTGCGAAAGATTTAGGAACTGGTAAAGAACAAGCTATTACAATCAAATCTTCTTCAGGTTTATCAGATGAAGAAATCGAACGTATGGTGAAAGATGCAGAAGCAAATGCTGAAGCAGATAAAAAACGTAAAGAAGAAGTAGATTTACGTAACGAAGTTGACCAATTAATCTTCACTGTTGATAAAACATTGAAAGAATTAGACGGTAAAGTAGATGCTAGTGACGTTCAAAAAGCTGAAGCAGCTCGTGATGAATTAAAAGCAGCTGTAGAAGCAAATGACTTAGAAGCAATGAAACTAAAACGTGACGCTTTAAATGAAGTGGTACAAAACTTAACTGTTAAACTTTACGAACAAGCTGCCGCAGCTCAACAAGCAACTGGTGCTTCTCAAGAAGGTTCAACAGAACAAGCATCTTCAAATAACGATGGCGTTGTAGACGCTGACTTCGAAGAAGTAGACTAATATTTGCTAAAATGATAGGGTGTAAGACTACTTAGTGGCCTTACGCCCATATCCTTTGTAAACTATGAAAGAAAAGGAGGGGCAAAAAGTGGCCAAAAGAGATTTATATGAAATTTTAGGCGTATCAAAAGATGCCTCTGAAGCAGATATTAAGAAAGCTTATCGTAAACTATCTAAAAAATACCATCCAGATATTAATAAAGAACCTGGAGCAGATGAAAAGTTTAAAGAGATTGCTGAAGCTTATGAAATTCTAGGAGATGCACAAAAACGTGCAGCCTATGACCAATATGGACACGCTTCTTATGATCCAAATTCTGGATTTAGTGGCGGAGGTTTCGGTGGTGGATTTGATGGATTCGGAGGATTTGGCGGTAATGGTAACTTTACTGGTGGATTCGAAGATATCTTTAGTAGTTTCTTCGGTGGCGGAGGCGGTCGAGCTAATCGTGCAAACATGCCACGCCAAGGGGCTGACCTTCAATATGTCATGGATTTAACATTTGAAGAAGCAATCTTCGGTAAAGAAGAAACGATTCATTACCATCGTAGCGATGAATGTCAAACGTGTCACGGAACAGGTGCTAAACCTGGAACAAGTCCAACTACATGTTCAAAATGCCATGGCTCTGGTGTAATTAATGTCGAAAGAAATACACCATTTGGTCGCATGATGAGTCAAACGACTTGTGATGTGTGTCATGGAACAGGACAAGAAATTAAAGAAAAATGTTCAACATGTCATGGACATGGTCAAGTAGATGAGACTCATAAAGTTAAAGTTAAAGTACCAGCTGGTGTTGAAGATGGCAACCAAATGCGTCTTCAAGGACAAGGTGAAGTTGGGGTTAATGGTGGACCTTATGGTGACCTTTATGTCATCTTCCGTGTAGCACAAAGTAAGACATTCAAACGACAAGGAGCAGATATTTACTATCAACTCCATGTTAACTTCGCACAAGCAGCTCTTGGAGACGAAGTGGATGTACCAACTGTACACGGTAAAGTGAAATTAAAAGTACCTGCTGGAACACAATCAGGTACAATTCTACGATTACGTGGAAAAGGTGCTCCTAAACTTCGCGGTACTGGAAATGGAGATCAACATGTTGAAGTCATCGTGGACACTCCTAAGAAACTAACAGATAAGCAAAGACAAGCTCTACAAGTATTTGCTAGCGAGGAAGGAACAGCACTTCATAACGGCGAGGAGAATTTCTTCGACAAAATGAAGAATGCATTTAAAGATACATTTGAATAAATTAAAATAGAACTTAGCATATTCGTTGCTAAGTTCTATTTTTTTGGTTATTTAGAAGTGACTGCTAGACGACGAATAATCTGTTCATGTTCAGGAAATTTTTCTAGTAGTTCATCTTGTGTATAGAGTTTAAAGTCCTCATATTCAAAACCAGGTGTGACGCTACAACTGACTATTGCAAAGTCTTCTGCGTTTCTTGATTCAATCGTTGAACCAAAAATAACGCCAGCTGGGACTGTAAATTGAAGTTTTTGTCCAACTCCTGGTCCAATTTCAACAGTTTCATAAATACCATTTGGATGAATCATATGAACGGTTAAAGCGTGGCCGAAATGATAGTACCAAATTTCATCGGATGAGAGTAAATGAAAGTGAGAGGGATTATTGCTCGTTAATAAGAATAATATAGAAGTAGATAAGGCGCGGATGCGTTTATCATTTAATTCTACGGTCTCTGCAGCTTTATAAGTTTGTCTAAAATAACCACCTTCAACATGTGGTTCTAACTCTAATTCGTTAATCCATTCTTGTTTCGTTTTCATAATACTCCTCCTTGCATTTATAAGTTCTATTATACCTCAACTTTTCTCCCTTGTGAATTGTTGATAGAGCGGTATTTATGCTATACTAGTACTATTGGAAACAGAAAGGAGAAGAGTCATGAAAGATGATATTGCATTAATTGTCTCGAATAAAGATATTAAGAAAATTAGAGAACTTTTTAATGAGAATTATCCAATTGATATCGCTTTGGCTTTAGAAGAAGTGGATGATGATGTCTTAAAAGATTTCATGTTCTCTATCTCCAATACAAGATTAGCTTCTATTTTGGAAGTTGCTGAACCTGATTTCCAATTAAGGATGCTTGAGAAACTCCCATTTAGAAGGGTAATTCTATTGTTCCAACAAATGTCTAATGATGATGTCGTGGATATTTTAGGAAATTTACCAGTTGGGATTCGCAAACGTTACCTCAAAATGATGAAACAAAGTTCTCAAGATGCGATTCAAACGATGTTAAATTACGCTCCGGATACTGCCGGAGGGATTATGACAACAGAGTATATCACGGTTAAAGAGCACTTAACGGTTGAAGAAACATTATCGAAGTTAAGAGAAATTTCACCAAACTCTGAAGTCATTAACATTATTTTTGTGACTAGCTTACAAAGAAAATTAATCGGTTGGATCGATATTCGTGATTTATTTATTCATGATTTAGATGAGAGTTTACATGACGTGATGCACACGAATATCATTTCTGTCTTGCCAGAAGAGGACCAAGAAGAAGTAGCTCGTATTTCGACTAAATATGACCTATCTGTTGTTCCTGTAGTTAACAAGCATAATGTACTGTTAGGGATTATTACAATTGACGATATCGTTCATGTCTTACAAGAAGAGCATCACGAAGATATGTTATTAATTAGCGGGGTTGAAGGAACCGAACGAATCGGTGGGCCTTTTAAAGAATCGATTCAAAAACGGACACCTTGGCTATTAATTAACTTGATTACAGCTTTTATGGCAAGTGCGGTTGTTGGATTATTCCAAGATACAATTGAACAAGTCGTCGTACTTGCGGTTGCAATGCCGATTATTACGGGGATGGGTGGGAACTCCGCTTCTCAAACATTAGCCTTGGTGATTCAAGAGGTTGCAATCGGTCAATTGACTTGGGAAAAGGACAAGAAGTATGTCTTAAATGAAATTTGGCTTGGGTTAGTCAACGGGATTATTACAGGGATTTTCGCCGCGATTGCGCTATATATTCCATATCAAAACTTTTTCTTATCAATTATCGTAATATTAGCAATGGCAATGAACCTAATGGTAGGGGCGTTCTTCGGCTTCTTCGTTCCTTTATTCTTAAAGAAACTAAATTTAGACCCAGCCATTTCATCAACGATTTTTGTAACAACAGCGACTGACGTATTAGGATTCTTTATTTTCTTATACTTAGCACAGTTGTTCTTGCCGTTATTAATGTAATTTGATAAAATAATTTGAATTTTAACGTAGTAGTGTATTGAAGGAGTTATTCATGAATTTAGAAGAAATGAAAGAAAGACAGAAGCGCATTCGAAACTTCTCGATTATTGCGCATATCGACCATGGGAAATCTACTTTGGCCGACCGTATTTTACAAGCGACAGATACCGTTGCTGACCGTGAAATGCAAGACCAATTATTAGACTCAATGGATCTTGAAAGAGAACGTGGGATTACCATTAAATTAAATGCCGTTGAATTAACGTATGATGCTAAAGACGGTACGGAATATATTTTCCACTTAATCGACACTCCTGGGCACGTGGACTTCTCGTATGAAGTATCACGAAGCTTAGCTGCCTGCGAAGGAGCGATTCTTGTAGTAGATGCTGCCCAAGGGATTGAAGCACAAACATTAGCTAACGTTTATTTAGCGATTGACAATGACTTAGAAATCTTACCAGTCATTAATAAAATTGACCTTCCAGCGGCGGACCCTGAACGTGTTCGTACAGAAATCGAAGATGTAATTGGTATTGATGCGAGTGAAGCGGTTCTTGCCAGTGCAAAAGTCGGTATCGGGATTCCAGAAATCTTAGAACAAATTGTTGAAAAGGTTCCTGCACCAATTGGGGACTTAGAAGCACCTTTACAAGCGTTGATTTTTGACTCTGTCTATGATGCGTATCGCGGGGTTGTATTAAACGTCCGTATTCAAAACGGAATTGTAAAACCTGGTGATAAAATTCAATTAATGAGTAATGGGAAGACTTTCGATGTCGTAGATGTTGGTATTTTCTCACCAAAACCAATTAGTCGTGATTACTTAATGGTTGGGGATGTTGGTTATATCACTGCTTCCATCAAAACCATCCAAGATACGCGCGTAGGGGATACCGTTACATTAGCAAATAATCCAGCTAGTGAACCATTAGATGGATATCGTAAAATGAACCCAATGGTATACTGTGGGTTATATCCAATCGATTCATCAAAATATAATGACTTGCGTGATGCATTAGAGAAATTACAATTAAACGATGCTGCGCTTCAATTCGAAGCAGAAACATCACAAGCACTTGGATTTGGTTTCCGTTGTGGATTCTTAGGATTACTCCATATGGACGTTATTCAAGAACGCCTAGAGCGTGAATTCGACTTAGACTTAATTACAACAGCTCCGTCTGTAATTTATCATGTCCAAAAGACGGATGGTACAGAAGTAGTGGTGTCAAACCCTGCAGAAATGCCAGATCAATCAAGCGTACAATCGATTGAAGAACCTTATGTTAAAGCATCTATCATGGTGCCAAATGAATACGTAGGTAGCGTTATGGATATTTGCCAACGCAAACGTGGAACGTTTGTCACAATGGATTACTTAGATGAATATCGTGTTAACGTAATTTACGAAATGCCACTTTCAGAAATCATCTTCGATTTCTTTGATTCATTGAAATCAAGCACAAAAGGATATGCGTCTCTTGATTACGATTTAATCGGATATCGTGCAAGTAACCTTGTAAAGATGGATATCATGTTAAACGGTGAAGTGGTCGACGCCTTAAGTATTATTGTGCATAAAGATTTTGCTTATAGTCGTGGTAAGGCGATTACTGAGAAACTTAGAAAACTCATTCCACGTCAACAATTTGAAGTTCCTATTCAAGCTGCCATTGGGAATAAGATTTTATCTCGTACAAACATTAAAGCATTGCGTAAAAACGTATTGGCAAAATGTTATGGTGGGGATATTTCTCGTAAACGTAAACTGTTAGAGAAACAAAAAGAAGGGAAGAAACGTATGAAGCAAGTGGGTTCAGTTGAAGTTCCACAAGAAGCCTTCATGTCAGTTCTTAACCTAAACGAAGAAGAAAAATAATAAGTAGTAAAAAGGCGTCTGGTGCGCCTTTTTACTTTGAATTTGAAAGGAGATTAATGATGGAAAAAGAACGTCAACATTTTTATCGACAAATGCTTGCTATTGCGATTCCTGTTTCGCTTCAGAGTTTATTAACTTCGTTTTTGAATACATTGGATACAATCATGATTTCATCTCTAGGCGATGCAAGTATCGCGGGTGTTGGGCTTGCGAACCAAGTCTTTTTCTTATTTACGTTAATTTGCTTTGGGATTCATACAGGATCTGCAGTACTATTTTCGCAATATTGGGGAGTACGAGATGCAAAAAAAGTACAAGCTGTCAATCAAATGAGTTTACTACTATCGACAGCAGTAAGTGTTGTGTTCATGCTTCTTGGCGTATTATTCCCGTATGAAATTTTGTATATTTTTACGAAAGATCCACTAGTCATTCAAGCCGGTGGGGATTACTTACGTGTTGCCGCTTTAAGTTATGTATTTACAGCATGGAGTTTTGCGATGACGAACGCGCTTCGTACAACGGGTAGTCCTAAAGTACCTTTAGTTGCTACCATTTGTAGCTTTATTACCAATGCATTTTTTAACTATGTATTTATTTTCGGTAAATTTGGGGCGCCAGCGCTTGGCGTTGTCGGAGCAGCCGTCGCTACATTAATCGCTCGTATGATTGAAGTAGGAGTTCTCTTTAGTGTAGTAAGTTTTTATAGTGGACCAATTCATTTACCAATTGGACGTTATTGGCAAAAAATCTCAAAAGGATTTTGGATGAGCTTTTGGGTGACTACTTTCCCAGTAATTGTCAATGAAACCTTTTGGGCATTGGGACAAGTCTTCTATAGTGCGGCATATGCGATGGTCGGAACACAAGCGACAGCGGCAATTCAAGTTGCCGTTGCAGTTCAAAATTTATCATTCATTTTAGTGCGTGGTGTCGGAAGTAGTTGTAGTATCATGCTAGGGAATAGAGTAGGACGTAATGAATTAGAGAAAGCTCAAAGCGAAGCCAAACGGTTCTTAATCATTTCTCTAGTTATCGGAGTTGTGATTGGAGCGATTCAAAGTTTAACACCACGATGGACTTTATTGATGTTTGCGCATTTAAGTCCGGAAGTATTTGAACTCGGTATACAATTGCTTCAAATTATGGGCGTTATTTTCGTGTTTAAAACATTAAATT
>ERZ772930.609-NODE-609-length-10986-cov-2.62959_pt1 | contig 10986 bp, 16 predicted proteins | sample MGYA00511685_ERZ772930 | MGnify/ENA primary metagenome ERZ772930 (study PRJEB29015, sample SAMEA2738053) | human oral metagenome | biome: human oral; feature: human-associated habitat; material: saliva | place: China | collected 2226 ... | reverse complement strand
CAATCAAAATTCTTTCCCAGATTGGCTACTCAAAATTTTTCTCTCACCTTCATCCTTATTTGTGAACTTTATGAGAATGAAAGACTGATTTTATGACAGTTTATAATTCTTATCTTTTTGATCAAAAAATTAAGACTATACTTCTTGAATATTTACTACTTATAGAGCAATGGTTCAAGACTCAATATGTTTACATATCTTGTAAGAAATTTAATAATGATACTCTCCGATGGACTAAGGAGTCAAGTTTTCAGTCAGGTCAGCTACACAATGTTTTTTTAGAGATTAAGGAGGCTCTTGATTTCTATAAAAACACTCGTGAAAATATACTGAATGAATGGAGTCAAAATGATCAAGAAAAACTGGAAAGAAAGATAGAACAGGAAAGAAAACACTATGAATCAAAGCAGAAGCAATTTGGAAAAAAAGAATTTCAAAAAGTTGTTATTTCAACATTAAAAGAACATACAAAACAGAGAATTGCAGCAGAGAATTGAATCGATGAAATCAAGAAAGTTCTTGATAGACATAATATAAAACTTTACCTAGAAAGGTATACAGATCCTCTTTATCCTCCGATTTGGAATGTTGTTGAAGATCTAACTTTTTGAAATATGTCCCATTTAATTAAAGATGATCAAACAAAAATTATAAGAATCTTTCAAAAAGTATGCGACTTACCAGATACAGATTTAAGAATTGCACTAAAAATATTGGTTGATGCTAGAAATATTTGTTGTCATAATGGAAGATTGGTTCATTTCGAATGGGGGATGAATAATTGATTAAAACTTTTTCTTTTATCAAAAAATAGCTATCAAGGTAAAGAAATATCTAATTTTTATTACATCAAAGTCCTTGTTGAGCATTTTTTATGACAGATTGATCAAAAATTATGAGAAGACTTTAACAGTAAGATTATTGCTGCACTAAAACATTTTAAGAAAGAATATTTACTAATTCCCTACAGTTAACCGTTCCTCTTGCAATCCCCTGAGTAATCCCTTACACTTACAATCACTTTGTACACCACCGTTCCTACATACTAGCGGTGGTTTTTTGTAAAACAAAAAGTAAAAAAGATTTGCAATTTAGGAAAAAATGTGTATACAGTATACACATTTATACGAATTGCTCTACAATGACAAAAAAAGAGAAGATTAAAGAAAGCTTCCTCTCTGCTCCGAGAACTGTTGCACTCCAGAATATTAGAAGCTTTTTGGTTAGCGAGTGATTCATGGAGATTGAAGCTTGAGGATCGCATTTCAAGATCCAAGGGAAGGATTGAAGAGCTTATACCGTTCCTTTGCATCACGGAGATTGTGCAGGAGTATACAAAGAAGGACTAAAAAAATTTTATCTCAGTTATTCACAAAAGAATGAAAAACACTAATGAAATGACGCTTTATATTCCTGTAGGAACGAAAAAATTTCCACTGATTGTCAGGAATACAGGAAAAATAGATCCAGAAGATGGAGAATTAGTAGAAGTATATTGTAAAGAAGCAAATCTAGATCAAGAATATCTAAAATCTGACCTCGCTTTACTTTTACAAGACATTTGAATGATGATTGAGGCAGAGCAGGCTCAAAAAAAGGATGATAATATTAATATTAGAGTAAAAGCAAAAGATAAAATTTTGCTTCAGCAATATGCTTCAGCTGGAGGCTATCGCTCACTTAGCGAATACCTCCTTGCGAAGGGGCTTCAAACTTCGTAAAAAACACGCCCCTCATGGAGCGTGTGTGGTATGTAATCACATCCTGCCTATTTTACAAACCTAATTCCTTCCCAATACACTGTCGTATTGTGCAAATCCTGCTGAAGAGCAAAAAGTTCTCTACTTAGTTTCTGAACTTTCTCTTCTATGAAAGCCCTTTCCAACTGCAGATGGTCAAAGATTTTTTTACACCTTCGAACACCAGCCCAAAAGCTCGGATCGTAATCCTTAACCCTGACAGCATTCGCTCAGAGTCCAGAGCCTGAATCAGCCCCAGCTCCATTTTGTTCAAGGACCCGAATCTTTCAGTCAGCTACATGGTCTACGATTGCAATGTGTCAGTATTTTCCTTTCGTGGAAATGATAATATCTCACTGCATGAGATTATTCGTTCCAGGTATTTTTTCCCACTTGTCTGAGAAGTAGGAATAACGATTCTCTCGGATATCGCTGGCGTTGCCAATTCTCCCAATTGTCCCCATTCCTAGACAGGAATCTAGGTAGATTTTGATTAAATCTACACATTGGAAACCTGCAAAATTGTCGTAATCCACTCTCTTTCCGAGCAGTTTATTACGAAAGTCGGTATACGGTCTGTTCATTACAAATAGTCAAAAAAAGTAAAATCCTGATCGATTGATCCAGCTTTGATATTATCTCCAAAAATCAAAACATTTTTATAGGTAAATTCGTTCGCATAATGTGCTTCTCATCGTTGCCCAATCTCCATAAGTTGTGCTTTCCCTTCCTCTCTGACACAAATATTCACTGCATGCCAATTCCCTCTCACATTGTGTATCTCGTCCACAACATCATTATCTTTTATGTCTTCCAAGATTTCTGGCTTGTTTGATCTTCCATAGATGAGAGCGTAGCCATTTTTTAGGATTGTTCCCATTCTTGCTGGGTTCCTATAAAAATTCAGGCTATACATAGTGATCTTCTTTGCGTTTCTTTCGTTCCATCGTTCACAGATTACCGCACCTCCTAGCTCCTCGCTGTTCCCTATGGTTTCGGTATCTACTCCTAAAGCGTGGAGTCTGTCTTTAATCTCTTGGATTTCCGTTTCGCTTACCTTGTATCCGAGATTAAGCCAGAGATTATTGAAGCACGCATAGAGCCGGCAGTTGTTGGCATCTTGCTCGACTATGGCTTTCCTCTCGTTCCACCTTGGAACAATATTCAGAATCGCAGTAGAAGTTTTATGTTTAAGGAGTAGTCTTTTTAATGAATCCATTTTTTACAAACTATTATATAAATTCACAAGCCTCATCTTTTCTGTGGTGAGTTTTTTTATCTTTTCGACAATAACCGTATCTCGCTCTGTTCCTGTGAGCTCTAGTGCATCGAGTTCTTTCTTGATGGCTTCTATTTTAAGTCTGATTTTTTCTTTGTTTTCGTTCATTTAAGTAGTTCAGAAGAATAAAAATCTGATTTCTCCATATTTAGTAAGTATTCAATCTCACGGCAGACTTGTTCACTTAAGACAGGCTTCCACCAATCGTGGAAAAGGATCGCAAGTTGCTCCTGGGGAGATTGCTTATCATTGCATAAGGTATTCAAGGCTTGATGTTGAAGAACTTTGACTAATACTTTATTAGTGTCGCTCTCTACTTTAGCCCAAGCGTGATTGCATCTACCAATAATATGATGAGTATTGATAGAGCTATTAAGAACTTTGTTTTTCCCCATTTCATAACGAAATAAACTGAGATAAAACCATCTCTCCAATCCCAACAAAAAGGTCTAAGACCAGCTTTCCTCTTGTCGCTCTTGGAAAGGAAAAAGAAGGGACTATTGTCCCTCCTTGTTCATAACCTTGAGGAGGTTATACACGAGCTGAGATGCTCCATACACTCCTACGGCGAACTGCACTCCTGATTCCCATGTAGCAGCGTAATAGTTAGTAGCTACATAGTAGATTGCACCTCCAACGATTGCAAGGAGAACACTAATAAGCCTTTTGCTTACTCCGATTTTTCCAGCAAGTCGTGTAAGTGCAGAAGCACCGATACCGGTCAGTACCATTCCTAGTTCCATGGTGTAATATGCTTAGAAAAATAAAAACTATTTCAGGTCTTTCAAAGCTTGAAGGAATTCCTGTCTCTGTTCCTTGATAGCCACATTATGATCCTTCACAATCCCATTGATATTGTCTGTAAAGTAGATGATTGAGAAGATGACTGCACCTAAAGATAGTAGAACAAAAAAGATGAAAGTCCCTCTTTCGCTACTTGTAATCTTAACCGCTGCGGTTCAAGCTTTATCAACAATATTTGGTATGTCTAGTGTCATTTAATATCATAATTAAGAAATAAAATATCCGCAAAGCGGTTATGGATTGTGAAACAATCCAAAATCCTGAATACATTTCTCGCAATGCCCTGGATCAATCCAGTCCAGCACCGCTACGATCGCCCTACCAATCCAAGTCAGCGTTCAGCTTTTTTCATTTTTCCCCAATACTGAAGAGATCGTTTCCTGTATCCTACCGAAGCTGTATCAACCGGAAGTAATCAGCAACCTGTTCAGCATATCCCTGCAGACTGAGTTCCCTATCTGATCTAGTCCAATAGCTATAGAGCGAATGATAGAGGAGAGGTATCCGAGCGATTTTTCTCCTGCACCCTTCTTCTCGTCATTGCGAACGCAGTGAAGCAATCCACTAGCTATCAAACAAGACTTGAAAAATCTGACCCCAATCTCCACGCTAGTCCAGATAATCCCAAGCGGTAGCATCACGCACGCTAGAGCTACGGACACCACGAGGAGAACTATACTTTTAAGGAGTTTGAGCATCTTCTTTTTTAGGAGGTAAAGACTCAGCAAAAAGTTCCTGTACTTCTGGGGGGAACTTTGTCCCAATAGATGTAAGCCATTGATATTGTTCTTTTTTGATGTATTTCTTTATGTCGGCGAGATCAATGTTCCCAATATGCGTATTCTCTCCGTAGGTTCTAATGTCTAACCCTGAATAAATCGTTCTGAATCCCATAATCAGTTGCTGGACTTCAGGAGTGAGATAGACTTGCTCAGGAATGATAATCTCAATAATTGCTTCAGGGATTCTGAGCTCTTCTATCTCCTCAGGAGTAGGTTCTCTCGTTTCCATTCTACAGTTATTATAAGTATGCATCCTCGCTGGATCTGCTCGAAATTTCGTTCAGTTTTGGTTTGTTCATATTGTTGTGATCATCTTTGGATTTCTTGAAAAAATAAAACTATTCTCAGTAAACTCTGATTTTGTATTTTTTTCAGTCCGCTCCAATAATGCTCATATACCCAACTGCATTGATTGGAGGGATAGATCAAGTTGTTGCTGTATTAGATATTGCAACATCAATCTCCCTCCCTAAGAATGATCAATCAATGTTGAGACCGAACATTGTTGCATCTCATTTTTCTCAAATTCAATAAGTTCATCTTGGAGATAATTTGGTTTTTGCTTTTTTATATAGCCACAAATTAGTTGGCACCAAACTAACGATTGTAATGCGTCTACGAGATGATCATTGCAAATCAATAGTATAAGTTCACACACTCTCAAATGTAACAGACAAAGAACCATTACCAAGAAGACCTCACTTTGAGAATACATCTCATCACGGTCAATAGATAAGAATACCAACAGGAGTGCTTCGGTCAGCATCAGAAGCATTTTCGTAATTGATTGTGTATCTTCCCGGGATTGGGATATTGATATTTATGGGTCTGTTGTAGGTAATATCAGTGTTGATCAACTGTGTCTGAAAGGGCACAGTAATTACATTTTTTTCTAATGTAAACTTTACTAATAATTCAGACTCAAATCCATCGCTCACACAATACGGCATCAATCTACTCCTTACTCTGCTACTTCCATTCACGGCAACAACAGAAAAAGCCTCTGAATACTGAGTGTTATTGTAATATAGCCTGTAGTAGTTACTCGCATTCACAATTCCATTCTCCTGCTTTACTACGATAGAATACAACTCTCATTTAGGGAGCTGGAAAGCTTGATTCAAATTAACCGTAATCTCCTGAGCTTCGGTTTGGAATGTAGTATATGGCAAGCTTGCACTCGCTAGGAGTTCATTGCCTCCGTATCGGTATGCCTCTTTTTCGTTCACATCCACCTTGATTCACTTCCTTATCTCTACGATTACATTCGTTGTAGGGAGTCAGAATTTATCCACTTTCAGTTTAATTTTATTGTCTGATTGACCGTTGGAGATTCTCTGAATGTGCTGCTCTTTATTCGCTGCAATATCTCCGACATTGATTGCAATAACAGAGTCTTCTAGCGTTGGAGTCTTCTGCAAGAATAAGCTGTCGTTCATTGTGTACTTTTCTCCCACTATTCCTGTAATCCCCAAGTAGCTCGGAGTCCCTGCCTCCACGAGTTGGTTAATCTGCCCTTCTGCTGTGGTCATCTTCTCCTCTAGGACGGAGGTCTTTTGAGCTATGGACTGAATCTTAGGGATCAGATTTCTTTCATCTTTTGCTACTCAGTCAGCCACAGTAGCCAAAAGAAGAAAATTCTGACTAGGAAGCGTCGGTCAGGTTTTGATTTCGGCGATTCAGGTTCAGTCTTCGTTATTGAGGAGTCCGTTATCAATAGCCTCTTGCCTGATTTCTAGCCAGATTTTTTTTGTTCCTGAAGTATCTACAGCGAGAGCTTCTGTATTCTGTACGAGCGTCATAATCGTTTCTCCATTACTCCTTGTAGCTTTTACCCAAGCCTTACCTGGAGCTACAGAGTTTGAGCTGACTTCTAGTCCTTCAATAACTCATTGATCAGAAACGGTTTCTATATATTTACTGAGATCTGCATCTAAAGTGATTGTATTCCCTCAGAGGAGTGCTGTTCTTAGCATGGATTTTTTTCATAATCTAAAAAAAACTGACTGCAGTATAGTCAGTTTTCTATTTTGGTTATCATTTTCCTAAAAATAGTAAAGCAACTTACTTTTTTCTTATTATTTTTCTGAAATTTTTAAAGATAGCATCCAAAACATTAACCGCTTCTCTATATTTTTCGGATACTTTAATTTCTGATTTTAATCCACCAGCTCCTATACTGACTTTCCTTTCTTGAATCAATCAAGTATAGGAAGCAGAAAGCCGTTCATATCCTGTGATCAATCTGATTTTTTTGCGATCTCCAACATTGAATCCCCACCAATCCGTATCTCTAGATATGGTAATTGCAGGGAGAGGAACAGATTTTGGAAGCTGATTTTGATGTTCCTCTTCCGCTCTTTCAAAGAGTAATCCTGTTTCTGTGATATGTTCCTCATTTTTTAGATTTCATTGGCTATTTCGGAACTCGTCCATAGAATCTCTCCGTTCTCGGTTGATAATGTTCGTCTTTCATGGATCAGTAGTATCGCACTCCCAGACTCACTCAAGAACCTCTCCTATTTGCTCTCCCACTTCTAAAAAGTTTTGTCCTTGAGCGTTTACAATACGAAACAGGAGATCGGGATTTTCTTCTGTTAGCCCTCTGAGAATATCAAAAAAACTCGTCCCAGCACTAAATTCCCTACTAATGATCTTTTCACAGTTATTCTTTCCCAAAAGAAAAGGAATTTGCCCACTTTGTTTGATTTGCTCAAAGGTTTCAGCGACTATTGTCTTGATGGCGGTTGATTCGTATTTCTTCTCTGCTTTAATAATGCGATACTGGAGGTAATGGATCCAGTTATAGGCTTCAAGTTCAATTCTTTCTGCTTTCAGACTAAAATCTGAGAGATACCCATCAAAAAGCATCAGATTTTTTTTGATGCTGATTCCATAATTGACACTAATACGGTATCCTTTTTGTAAGGGAGTTTTTCTGAGCCAATCAGTGAGTGGAATTGCTAGCTTGAGACTTCCTCCTTTATTGACTTCATCTTCTACTTGAAGGGAGAAAAAGTCATTAATGACTCCAATCACTTTACCTTGACCATTTCTAATCTGTATCGTAATCATAGCATTGCTTCAAGAGATAAATTGCCCCAAAAACTACTTTATTCGTTTGTGGATTAAATTCAGGCGAGAGAAATTGCCTGAATCCTACCGTTCCTTCTCGTTCTGCAGTCAGCTTTCCGTTGAATTTTCAGAGAGCTTTTCTGATGAGCCCTCTGATGAGGTAACCTGTTTGGTAGTCCTCATAGTCTACGACTACATCAATCAGAACAGGGAAACTATCAACCCCTTTTGCAAAGTCTGCATTAGATTTTTCTGCAATGCTTCGGTTTCCTTCATTGAAGACGATTGCAGGTCATTCTCCTTGTTCTACCTTCAGAAAAGCGATCCTTTGTGTTAGCTTTCAGATTTCTTTGTGTTTTTGAAGGAATGATTGGAGTGCTTTGGGTCGGTTAGGATTGTGCATGTTTCATATACTGACGATATAAAAGTATTAAATCTGATTTTTCTCTTGCAAGCACTCTTTTGAAAGTTTGCTTTCCACTTTTTTCGGGACTTCATTCCCAGTTCGTTCCGTTCTCTTTGATGCTTCTAGCAATAATGAAGACGATTCCTTTGTCCTTGTAGTGGAGGTCGTCATACTTTGCCGTAGCTCACTGGGTAATCCCTTTCCTTCCAGCCCAAGCAGCTAAAGCATCAAAATTCGGATAAGTTCATGGTCTTCTTCCGTGTTCTCTGGCTAGTGCGTATTCTAAGTTTGTCCCTACTTCTACCACTCCAGACCTGACAAGCTTTGTGTTGACCCTTGAGGCAAGGGTTCCTGTATCGTAGCTGTCTGATTCCAGTTCGTATTTTATGGCTTCTTCAAGGACTTGTCCAACCTTTTTCAGAGCCTCATCGCTCGTCATTTGGAGCTTCTTCATTGCCTGAAGATGAGCTTGTCCAAAATTAGTGAGCTGATATTTAACCATTTTATTGCACGAGCTGGATAAAAAACTTTTTGTGATGTTCTCAGGTCTGAGTCTGTGGAGTGTAAGCGGAGATTACTTGATAACGATCCCCTTGCCGAATAATCTCATCTTTGAGCTTGAGCGGACAACTCGCATCTGTGAAAAGTTTTCTTGTTTGAACGCTAATATCTGCGGTTTTAGAGAGGAACTGGAGATCTTTACTATTGAGATGTCCAACCCTACAAGCAATCAGATTTTCTTTTTCTTTGTAGATTTTTTTGGGGATTCCCTCCTGATAGCTGACAAGCTCTTCTCTGCTAAGAATTTTGATCGTATTGATAAAAAAGTCATTGATCATTTGTTTTTCTTACTAATGTAAATCTACAGACCAATTTCCGAAGGGATAGTCTGGTGCTTGGTAGCGAGCGATTACTTCCATGGTTTCTTTGTCCACGGGGATTCCAAAGAGCGTATATGGCGAATAATGTTCATAATTCTCAGAGATGCTGTAGTCATCTATTTTCTCGCTTCTACTGGTTTTTCTCCCAGTTGCTACTGAGTTTTTACCAGCAACAGTAAAAATAAATAAATTCTGAACCAGACTGATGGTCGCCTCCTTGAAATCTTCAGGATATTCCTCGCCGAAAAACTGCTCCTTATCTACGATCGTCCAGAGCTTTTTTGCGATATAGTTTTCGTATTTTTTGACTTTTTCTGCATCATTTTTACAGAGCTGGTAGAGTTCATCATTGATCGTTCCTTGTGCGATTTCCTCTACTGATACAATCATTTTTTCCATCTTTTTCTACTAATGATCTAAAATACCTCTTGCCAAACAAGGTCAATATCTAGGACTTTTTCTAGTCTTCCACAATCTACTGACACCATGGTGGGCTCTACGGTCAGTCGTGGCCATTGAGAGCCGAGTGCAACTAATCCTGTAATATCAGATTTTTCTTCTCCTTTTATGAGATACGCCCTCCTTTGCAGACTATCAATCTCAATCTGATCTCCGACTTGAGTGTTGAGTGAATTGATATTGTGGAGTTGCCAGAGCAATGATCAGCACTTCACTGAGAGATAATTGAGAGGAAAGCTCTGTGCTTCGGTGATGCTACAGACGATATTTAGTGGACTATCAAGAACACCTTGATATTCAAGAGCTTCGTGATAATATTGCCAGCTGAACGGTAATTTTGTTCCAATCTTGATTCCTTGCCTGGTATTTTGAGTCTTGATGATCGTTTTGGTTGTACTTCTGATTTCTGCTGAGTTGGTAATCAGCTCCACACTTACACTTGCTCGCTTTTCGTTTCCGAAATCGGAAAGCTCTACTCCTTTGAGAACCTGACATTGGCATTCTCGTTCTTTATCACTTTGATCCATAAAAGTCAATCTTTTTCGGAGATTGGGATTAAATGGGGAGGGGTTGAGTTCAGGGGAGAAGGCTCTTTGCACTTTTCTCAGCCGATACCATCTCTCTTCTGCACTTTCCGCTAAAATATCAAATAAAAATCTGATTCTTCTATTTTTCTTCTCAGTTGGTGATACATATTCTCCATGCCTCATTGCATATTTTTCTGTGCTGATGCTCGTTGGAACCTCAAAAAAACTAAACTCTTTCATACACAAAAATCCTCCAGGAATATGTAGTGTAGGATTATTATTGAACTGAAGCCCATTATAACTGATAGTATGAGCGAGGATCTTGCTATACATCACTTTTCATAAATCTAAAAAAAACTGACCCATAGTATAGTCAGTTTTTACTTTTAGTTATCATTTTCCTAAAAATGATAGGTTAATTTACTTTTCAATGCTGCAAGGAGGTCATCAACCGTAGCGAATGGTCAGAAATGAGCATCACCCATATTGAGATTATAGTTTTGGCTTGTAGTGGTATTCACGACGCTATGATTGGTAATAGCATTTCTTGGTTGCACATAACTTGAGGCTCTTGCAATAATTTGTTCTGGTCCATGTTCTCCAACTAAGGCAACTTTCCCATTACTAAGTTCTCCACCAAAAGCACGATGAGCTGAAGGAATACTGGAGAGCATCCTTTGCACATCAGCTACATATTGTTGGACTGCCAATTTCCTTTTGTCTAGCTCCATTTTATAGGCTTTGGTATCGGATTGCCATTGATTCAAAACATTCTTTGAATGCATTTCTATGAGCTTGATTTGATCATCATAATTCTTTTTGGTTTCTTGGTATTCGGTCTGGAGTTTGAGCTGCTGATTATAGAGATCTCTTGCATATTCCTGATTTTTGAAATCAGTAATTGCCACATATTCTCACTTTTTTTCATCCCAGTATTTTACTTCTGTATCTGTAATCTCAATCAGCTTTTGATCTATTACATCTCCAGCTCAAGCTACTGCTTCAAGAATGCTTTTGTATTCTTCTTTTTTCGC
>ERZ772930.607-NODE-607-length-10994-cov-4.67109_pt1 | contig 10994 bp, 11 predicted proteins | sample MGYA00511685_ERZ772930 | MGnify/ENA primary metagenome ERZ772930 (study PRJEB29015, sample SAMEA2738053) | human oral metagenome | biome: human oral; feature: human-associated habitat; material: saliva | place: China | collected 2226 ... | reverse complement strand
CTGAAACTATTGAAATACTAGAAAATCTTTTTAATGGAATAGATATTGAAGAAAATATTAATGGTAACTCAGACTTATCTGTATTGATGAGAGAAGATGAAATTTGGGAATTATTATTATTTAGTGGTTATTTAACAGTAGATGAAAAAATTGGAGAATCCTATGAGGATTTATATACACTAAGATTACCAAATAGAGAAGTTAAAGAATTTTTTAGAAAAAAATTTATTGATGTAAATTTTGGAGAAAGTACATTTAGAAAATCAATGGAAGCTTTAAAGAAAAATAATATAAAAGATTTTGAAAAATATTTACAAAATATTTTATTAAAATCAACAAGTTTTCATGATACAAAAAGTGAAGTATTTTATCATGGCTTAATATTAGGAATGATGTTCTATTTAGATAGAGACTATATTGTAAAATCTAATGAAGAAAGTGGTTTAGGAAGATACGATGTAAGTATAGAGCCAAAAAACAAAAATAATAAAGCCTATATATTAGAATTTAAAGTAGCAAAGAATGAGGAAGATTTGGAAAAAGAATCAAAAGAAGCAATAGAGCAAATCATTTCTAAAAAATATGATACTTCTCTAAAAGAAAGAGGAGTAAAAGAGATTGTATTTTTAGGAATAGCTTTTTGTGGAAAATTACTTAAAGTCAATTATAGATAAATTTTAAAATAAGGAAGAGGGGATTAGAAATGGATAGAAAATATTTTGAATGTATGACAGAATTGGGACTTGAACCTGGTTTTACAGAAAAAGACCTTAGAAAGAAATGGCTAGAATTATTAAAAAAATATCATCCTGATAAGTATCAAACAGAGGATGAAAGTATAATAAAATTTGCTGAAGAGAAAATAATAAAAATTAATGAAGCATATGAATATCTAAAAGAAAACTTTCTTGAGGATAAAGAAGAAGATATCAATACTATGGACTATGATTATGAAAAATACACAGATGATTTTTCTGAAGGGAAATTTTGGGATAAAATAAAAGATGTGGCTAAAAAAATTGGCTTAAAAACAACAAGTTATGCCTTGATTCTTTATTATGTGCTTCAAAAGAAAGAAGTTCCCTTCAAAGATAAAATGTTAATAACAGGTTGCTTAGGTTACTTCATACTTCCTATAGATTTAATTCCAGATTTCATTCCAATTGCAGGATATACTGATGATGTAGCAGGAATGATATTTGCAATAAGAAAATGTATGGACTATGTTGATGATGAAATAAAACAAAATGTTTCTAATAAACTTGTATCTTGGTTTGATGTTGAAAAAGACTATGTTGATAATCTACTAAAAGATATTTAAAAAATAAAAAAATTTTTTAAACTATTTTATAACTTTCACTGTCAAATAAGTATACAGATAAAAATTAATAAAATACCCCCTAATAATGAGTAGCATAAAGTCATAAAAGTGGCTGTTATAGCTACTCATTTTTATTTTTTAAATTTTTTAAAAAATTTTAAACTTTTTAAAAGTGTTTGTAAGTCTAACACTGTATATAATTTAAATTTTTAGTATTTTATGTGTAAAAAAACGAATGAATACTATTTTATAGAATGGAGGACATATGTCAGCTAAAAATGTAGCAAAACTTGACCCTATTGATGCTCTATATCAGGCAAATATTTTAGGTGCAAATTTAGTACCTAGTTTCCCATCAAGTTTAGGTTCATCTGCTTCAAAGAATTTAAAAACTCAAAAAGAGATAACGGGAGATTATAAAAATAGATTATATAATAAAAGGACTATTGTATAAATTTGCAATAGTCCTCTTTTATTTATTAGTTTTTATTTTTTAAATACTCAGCAATAGCAGCTACATCTTTATCTCCACGACCTGAAATATTTACAATTATAATCTTATCTTTATCAAGTTTTGGAGCTCTTTTAATAACTTCAGCTAGAGCATGAGAGCTTTCAATAGCAGGGATAATACCTTCTTTTTTAGTTAAAAGTAATAGTGCATTAACTGCTTCATCATCAGTTGCAGGTACATACTCAGCTCTTTTGCTATCTCTTAGAAAAGCATGTTCTGGACCAATTCCTGGATAATCTAAACCTGGAGATATAGAATAAACAGGTTTTACAGAACCATCTTCATTGAATAGTGCATAAGTTTTCATTCCATCTATAACTCCAACAGTTCCTAATGTAAGAGTTGCAGCATGTCTATCAGTATCTATTCCTTTTCCTGCAGCTTCAACTCCAACTAATTTTACCTCTTTGTCAGGAATGAACTCTGCAAAAGCTCCAATAGCATTAGAACCTCCACCTACACAGGCAATAACCATATCAGGTAAACGATTTTCTTTTTCTAAAATTTGTCTACGAGCTTCTTGACTGATAACTTTTTGGAAATCTTTTACCATACTAGGATAAGGGTGAGGTCCAACAGCAGAACCAAGTACATAGAAAGTATCTTCTATGTTATTTATCCATGCTTCAAACGCAGCATCAACAGCTTCTTTTAAAGTTCTTTCTCCAGCTTCAACAGCATGAACAGTTGCTCCTAACATTTCCATACGGAAAACATTTAGTCTTTGTCTTTCAACATCTAAAGCTCCCATATAGATATCACATTGCATTCCAAATTTTGCAGCAGCTGCAGCAGTAGCAACTCCATGTTGTCCAGCTCCTGTTTCAGCAATAACTTTTTTCTTACCCATTCTTTTGGCAAGTAAAATTTGTCCGATAACATTATTTAGTTTATGAGCTCCTAAGTGATTTAAATCCTCACGTTTCAAATAAATTTTAGCTCCACCTAAATAATTTGTTAAACTTTCAGCAAAGTATAGAGGAGTTTCTCTACCTGAATAATCTTTTAAATAGTGATGATATTCTTTTAAAAATTCATCATCATCTTTATATTTATTATATGCTATTTCCAACTCATCTAATGCTTTTTGTACTACCTCTGGAACATAGCTTCCACCAAATTCTCCAAAATAACCTTTTTTGTTTTCTGTTATCATAATTTAATCCTCCTAGATTTTTATTTTTTATATATAAAACTCTAAAAAGAAAAGCTGCATAGTTAATTTATTTACCATGCAGCTTTTATCCATATATTTTAAGGATTTCTATATCGCTGACATAGATACTTTTTAGAGTACACTAAAAGTTGTATCTATGTCTAAAACATACACACAACTTTACCTATGCCAGTTTTGCCAATATCTGTTAGTTGTTGTTAGTATTTGTTTCATTGCGACTTCCTCCTTTTAATTTTAAATTTTTTCTAGTATACACAATTTTAAAAAAAATTGCAAGTAAAATTTTTAAAAAATTATTTTTTCTTTTTAAATGAATGAAAAAATCTGTTAAAAATAATTGAAATATTAAAAAATCTTAGATATAATATTAGTAAATTAGCTTATTGGAGGGGATATCATGAGTGAGGTATGGAGATTACAAACTAAAACAGATCTTAGTCAAATAAATACCAATGGAATTAGTGTTGCAGAATATTGTATAAATGAAGGTGTAATGGCTATGGGGTGGACACTAAGAGAGAGTATTTATAAGGAATTAACTCCTGATGAACAAAATGATTTAAAAAATCAAGAAAAAGAAATAATAAATGATTTTGATAAATACAAAAAGATTATTGAAGAAAGAAAATATTCTACTGTAAATAAAAAATTCTATGATGGGAAAGTAAATGCTAATGTCAGAAGACTAGCTGAGGAGATACAAAATGGAGATTTTATATGGATACGTTCAAAAGGGATTTATTATATAGGAAGAAAAGTAGAAAAAAGTAAGTATCTTTATAGATATTGTGATGACCCAAATAATATTATTTTACAAATAGGAGTTAATAATCAACTTACCAATATAGAATGGTTTAAAGTTGGAGATGAAAGTGATGTTCCTGGTTGTATTTCTACATCTTTTATTAAAGGTCAAACATTACAAAGAATTCAAAAATTAGGTTGTTTTGAAATTTCAGAAATATTATATGAAGAAAAATATAAGGAAAAGTATAAGGAAGAATTTAAAAAAAGACATAATAAAAATAGAAATATTTTTAAAAATAAAATGAATATGAATGTATTCTATTCTTTGTTATCTCCAAATGATTGTGAAGATTTACTATATTTTTTCTTTTATCATAAGTTTAAATACATTGCTATTCCCAGTACAAATAAAACTAATACTCAAACTTATGAGTTTGTAATGTTAAGTCCTAAAAATCGTGAAAGAAAAATTTATATTCAAGTTAAAAATGGAGATAGTGAAATAGTAGATTTATATCTAGAAGACTATCAAAAATTAGATGGAAAAGTTTATCTTCTTACAACAGGTGGAAAAATTTATCAAAAAAAAGATAAAAAAGAAGTATTGAAAATAGAATTTAAAAATAATTCATTTATGAAAAAAATAGGCTCTACAAATACTAATAAGAAGATTTATGCTATAAATCCAGAAGCTCTTTATGAATTTGCTAAAGAAGCATACAAAAATGAAAGTATTTTGATGCCACATTCAATTTTACAATGGTTTGAATATTTAAAATAAAGGAGTGAATATGTCTAATATAATTGCAGTTATTTGGGATTTTGATAAGACGTTAGTTGATGGATATATGCAAGATCCAATTTTTGAAAAATATGGAGTTGATTCAAAGAAATTTTGGGAAGAAGTAAATTCTCTACCAAAGAAGTATTGGGAAGAACAACAAGTAAAAGTTAATAGAGATACTATTTATTTGAATCATTTTATAAATAAAACTAAAGAGGGAGTATTTAAAGGTTTAAATAATAAAGTACTTTTTGAATTGGGAAGAGAATTAAAATTCTATAAGGGAATTCCTGAAATATTTGGAAAAACAAAAGAGCTTATTGAAAAAAACTCAATTTTTCAAGAATATAATATTAAGGTAGAACATTATATTGTTAGTACAGGAATGGTTGAAATGATAAAAGGCTCTATTATTAAAGAATATGTAGAAGATATTTGGGGCTGTGAACTAATTCAAGCTAAAGATGAAAATGGTAATTTTGAAATCAGTGAAATAGGATATACTATTGATAATACTTCAAAGACAAGGGCTATTTTTGAAATAAATAAAGGTGTGAATAAAAATACAGGCTATGATGTCAATGCTAAAATAAAAGAAGGAAATAGAAGAGTTCTATTTAAAAATATGATATATATAGCTGATGGTCCAAGTGATGTTCCAGCTTTTTCAGTTATAAAAAAAGGTGGAGGATCAACTTTTGCAATTTACCCAAAATCAGATCTTAAAGCTTTTAAACAAGTGGAAAAATTAAGAGAAGATAACAGAGTTGATATGTATGCTGAAGCTGATTATTCTGAAGGAACTACAACTTATATGTGGATTATGAGTAAAATTCAAGAACTAGCTCAAAATATAGTGGATGAAGAAAAAAGTAGGTTAGCAGCTTCAATTTCAGATTCTCCAAAGCATTTGAATTAGATTTTAATAAGAAACTGCACTAAGATTTTAGTGCAGTTTTTTGAGCTTCATATTTAACTATATTTATTTTTTACCTATATAAAAACTTACATTTTCTTCTTTATCAAATGGAAAACCTCTTTCATCCATTAAAATATCTCTAAAATTTTCTTCAAGTTTTTTTTCCTCTGAAGAATCGTAAGGTAAATCTGAAATATCAATAGTACTTCTGTCATTTTTAACAAGTTGTATACTTTCTTTTTGTAAAAGGATAGCTGTACCTTTTTCAAATTTATCTAAGAAAGAGTCCATGTTAAAAGCTCCACACATATCTAAATCATCCATATCTTCAAAAACTATAAATGTACTATGTCTTTTTTGTAAATATTTATCAATGAAATCTAGCGCCTCTTCTTCATTAGAAAATTTTTTAGAATCTCTCATACGGCAATCTAAGAAAAGTTTTTTCATTTCATTATCTTTTAAATAATAACAAATATAATCTGAAAAAAAGTATATTTCATAAGCTTTTTCTGCTTTTAACATAAAATTTCCTCCTATCTATTTTTAGATACTAATTTAACAAAACTTAATAAGAAGTCTCCTACTTCTATAAGTGGGAGTAGTTCACTTAAAAACGTTCAAATATTGCAAATAATAGAGTTCTAAATAAAGGAAAAACTCCTATTAAATCAAGAATAATAAAGAGAATAAAAAATCCCCAATTAATTTTTTTTAAAAGAGAAATAAATTTCTTTCCACTTTCATCTTCTTTAACTACATATTTTTCAATAAATGATAGTATTCCATCAACAATTGAAGCTAAAATAACACCTGTAATAACTACAAGAACTACTCCACCAACAGCACCTGATAATCTTATTCTCATTTATATCCCCCTTTATTTTTTTCTATATAAACAAATACTATAACCTTTTTCTATTTCTTCAGCATGGACATAATCCATAAAAGTACTTTCTTCTGTAGCAGCTACTTCAGGTGTAACCTCATAAATTGATATAACATAATGCTTTCCAGCTTCAAGTAAAGGACAACTAATAGATATATCTTTTGCTTTTATTCTTGAATTAAATACACTGTTAGAAGGTAAATCATAGTTAGCAGTAACTATGTGTTTGTCAGTAGATACCTTTATTACATCTTCTAAGTCATCACCTTTTATATGTTCTAACTCAGAAAATTTTTGTTCATCAACAATGATATTTTTAGCACAATAAATATGAAGATATGCTTTAGTATTGTCACTCATAAATTCTTTTTTCTTCTTTCCACCAAATAACCCAAACATTTTTTCCCCCTTGATTAATAATATTTAATTTGTAATAGATTTTTATTGCAAGAAAATTATATCATAACTAAATTTATTTTTAAATATTTTATTTATATTTAAAGAAAAGTTTAATTTACAAAAAAATATTATTTTGTTATTATAAGATCAGAAATAATTAAATATTAGGGGAGTTTTTATGGGAAGTATTGTTGCAATTTTATTATTTTCATTGTCACTTATATTTTGTCTTTTTTTAAAGTATTCAGTTATCTATGCTCTTATAGTTGGCTATATAATTTTTGTAACTTATGGACTTATAAAAGGGCATGATTTAAAAGTTTTAATGAAAAAATCATTTGAAGGAGTACTGACAGTAAAAAATATACTCTTAGTCTTTATTCTTATAGGAATGATTACTGCTTTATGGAGAGCTTCTGGTACAATAGCCTTTATTGTTTATATGGGCTCAAAATTAATTTCACCATCAATTTTAATACTCCTTACTTTTTTACTTTGTTCAATACTTTCATTTTTAATAGGAACTTCTCTTGGAACAGCTGCTACTATGGGAGTTATTTGTGTTTCAATAGGAAAGGCAATGGGAATTAATCCTTATTATCTTGGAGGAGCAGTTTTAAGTGGAATATATTTTGGTGATAGATGTTCTCCAATGTCAACTTCTGCACTACTTATTACAGAACTTACAAAAACTAATTTATATACAAATATAAAATTAATGCTTAAAACTTCTATTATACCCTTTGTTGCTACTTGTTTATTTTATTTATTTTTAGGCTTAAAAAGTTCTACTTCACCAGTTAGTATAGATGCAACAAATATTTTTAAAGAAAATTATAATTTGAATATAGTAGTTATAATACCAGCTATTCTAATAATTATTCTTTCTTTACTCAAAGTCAATGTTAAGAAAACAATGTTAGTGAGTATAGTTATAAGTTTTATTATTGCAATGTTTTTTCAAAAAGAAAGTGTAACTTCGCTTATAAATTATTGTGTCTATGGTTTTCATCATTCTAATGAAAAATTAAATTTGATAATGAAAGGTGGAGGAATTCTATCAATGCTTAATGTTGGATTGATAGTTGCAATTTCCTCTTCCTATTCTGGAATTTTTAAAGAGACAAAAATGTTAGTTTTGATGAAGAAATATTTAAAAGAATTTTCTAAAAAAACTTCAAATTATTTTGTTATATTTTTAAGTTCTATTATTTCAGGAGCTATTGCTTGTAATCAAAGTTTGGGAACAATTTTAAGTTATGAATTATGTGAAGAACTAGAAGATAAACAAAATATGGCTATAATTTTAGAAAATACTATTGTACTATTAGCAGGACTAATTCCTTGGAATATTGCAATGGCAGTACCGTTAAAAACAGTAGATATAGGACTGATGTCTGGACTTTTTGCTTTTTACTTATATTTTTTACCACTTTGGAATTTATTTTTAGGAATTATTAAGGAAAAAAGAAAAATTATCAGATAAAAATTGACTATTTCATTAGGAATTAATATAATTGTATTGTTGATGCTAAAAATAAAAAATTAATATAAATAAAATTTGTGGAGGCTAAAATGAGTATAAGTTTTTATGTAAAAAATAAGAAGAAATTTCTAGGCTATGAACCAGTTTTAAATGTTGAAACAGCATTATCATTATTAGATAAGGAACTTAATATTTATGGTACAGATGGTATAGATATTAATGATTTATTACTTTCACCTCTTTCTAAATATCCATGTCTTTTAGTAGGTACTGAAGATGAAAGTGCAAGAGGATTTGAACTAGCTTATGATAGTAAGAATAAAGTTTATGCTGTGAGAGTTTTTACTCCTTCTTCAAGAGAAGATTGGCTTTTAGCTCTAGAATATATAAAAGCATTAGCAAAAAAATTTGAAACAGAAATTGTAAATGAAAGAGGAGAAACATATACAATAAACAATATTGATAAATTTGACTATGAACCAGATATACTTTATGGAATAAAAGTAATTACAGAAAATTTAAAAAGTGGAGAAGCACATAATTATAGTATTTTTGGAGTAAATAGACCTGTTTCTTTTGATGTAAAGATGATAGATGAAATAAATAATTCAGATAGTCCCATAGATACTTTCTCAAGAATAGTAAGAGATATTCAAAATTTAGATGCTTATTCTGCAAACCAACAATTTTATGAAAACAGAGAAGATGGAACAATTATGGGAGCTTATACTATTACAGAAAGAGTAAGAACAATTATTCCATATAAACCTAGTGTTGAATTTCATAATTCAGATATAGTTAAGAATGATGATATAGCTTTTTGGAATATGACTTTTGTCGTTATTAATGGAGATGAAAATGATAGAAATAGTTATCAACCAGTAGGAAGAATAGCTTATGATGAGTTTATAAAAAAACTACCAAAAGAAAAATATAAATTTATAGATGCTTCATATATTATGGTTGAGCCATTAACTAAGGAAGAAATTTCAGACTTTTTGAAATAATTAAAAGTAGATAGGACTGATTAGTACAAGGAATTTAAAATGATAAGAAAAATATATATGTTAAACGACTTTTTAAAAGAGAAGTTTAATGAAAAAATATACAAAGTTTCTCTTGATGGGGGCTTTACTTGTCCAAATAGAGATGGAAAAGTTTCTAGAGGAGGTTGTATATTTTGTAGTGAAAATGGCAGTGGTGATTTCACTGCTACAAAATTAAAGTCTATTCATGAACAAATTGAAGAACAAATAGACTTAGTTTCAAAAAAATATAAGGGAGATAAGTATATAGCATATTTTCAGAATTTTACTAATACTTACGCAGAAGTGAGTTATTTAAGGAAAATTTATCAAGAAGCCTTATCTCATGAAAAAATAGTTGCCTTAGCCATAGCTACAAGACCTGATTGCTTAGAAGATGATGTTTTAGAATTATTGGCTGAGTTAAATAAAAAGACTTTTCTTTGGGTAGAATTAGGTTTACAAACAGTAAATGATGATGTAGCGAAATATTTTAATAGAGCCTATGAAACACAAATTTATAAAGAAGCCTCTGAAAAATTAAATAAATTAAATATTAAATTTGTTACTCATATAATAATAGGTTTACCTAAAGAAGAAAATGATGATTATTTAAAAACTGCTATCTTTGCACAAAATTGTGGAACTTGGGGAATAAAAATACATTTAATGTATGTTGTAAAAAATACTCCTTTAGAAAAATTATACTTAAATGGAGGCTTAAAGGTTAATACTAAAGAAGAATATGTTGAAAAAGTTATAAATGTTTTAGAAAATATTTCATCTGAAGTAGTTGTACATAGATTGACTGGAGATGGAGATAGAGAAACTTTAGTAGCACCTTTATGGAGTATTAAAAAAATAGATGTTTTAAATTCAATACACAAAGAATTAAAAAGAAGAAATACATATCAGGGAAAATTATATTATGGAGGTTTAAAATGAGATTTGTTATAACAGATAATAAAAGAGTAGGGGATTGGGCAGCTGTCTATGTTGTAAATAAGATTAGAGAATTTAATCCAACAGCTGAAAGAAAATTTGTACTTGGATTACCTACAGGTAGTACACCACTTCAAATGTATAAAAAACTAATAGAATTCAATAAAGCAGGAATTATTAGCTTCAAAAATGTGGTTACTTTCAACATGGATGAATATCTTGGACTTGAAGCTACTCATGACCAAAGTTACCATTATTATATGTATAACAATTTCTTTAACCATATTGATATAGAAAAAGAAAATATAAATATTCTAGATGGAAAAGCTGAAAATTATGAAGAAGAATGCAAAAGATATGAAGAAAAGATTTTAGAACTAGGTGGAATAGACTTATTTCTAGGTGGAGTTGGAGTTGACGGACATATTGCATTTAATGAACCAGGTTCATCTTTTAAATCAAGAACAAGAAAAGTACAATTAACTGAAAATACTATAATTGCTAATTCAAGATTTTTTGATAATGATATAACAAAAGTTCCTAGATTTGCTTTGACAGTTGGTATAGAAACTATTACTTCTGCAAAAGAAGTTTTAATTATGGTAGAAGGTGAAAATAAAGCTAGAGCCTTACATAAGGGAATAGAATCAGGAATAAATCATATGTGGGCTATATCAAGTTTGCAATTACATGAAAATGCAATTATTGTTGCTGATGAAGCTGCATGTTCTGAATTAAAAGTTGGTACATATAGATATTATAAAGATATAGAATCTGAAAATTGTGATGTG
>ERZ772930.597-NODE-597-length-11041-cov-2.89177_pt1 | contig 11041 bp, 6 predicted proteins | sample MGYA00511685_ERZ772930 | MGnify/ENA primary metagenome ERZ772930 (study PRJEB29015, sample SAMEA2738053) | human oral metagenome | biome: human oral; feature: human-associated habitat; material: saliva | place: China | collected 2226 ... | reverse complement strand
GAGCAAGTTATCGGAACTGGAGGGGGCCCAGGCACATTCAACTGTTATACTTAATAAGGATGATGAACAGGTATTTAGAAACCTAGGAATAGATGTAACATGTGATGATAAGTATCAGTCTACTAATCTTTATGAGGGTTAAGTTAAACTTGAAGAATGCTTATTTATTAATATAGTCAGGATTAATCAATTTACAGATACAATAACAATATAATTTTAAAAAGGAACCAGCAATATGCTAGGTTCTTTTTTTAATACTGTAAAGAATATAATAATACCACAATATGATATGAAAATCAATATTGATATGGATAAAAATTTATGTTAGAATAAATATCATCTGCAGATGAATTTTTGTATAGAAGTTAAACTTATTGTTTATGTAGAGGGTACTTATAGAAATTATACTAATCATATATAAGGGGAATCAAAATATTTTTTAAGTAAACAAATAACCAAGGGGGTATTATATGAAAAAATCGGTAAGTGTACTGCTTGCAACAAGTTTAGCAACAAGTGGTATAACTGGATTACAAAATACTGTATTGGCAGATACAGCTAATTCTGCAGATTCTAAAGTGGAAAGAATTTCAGGAACAGATAGGTATGAAACCTGCGTTAATATTTCAAAGAAAGCATATAAGAGCTCTGAAGTCGCTATATTAGCGACAGGTCAAAAAATTCAAGATGCATTGGCAAGCGGTGGTGTAGCTGCAAAGTTAAAGGCACCTTTGCTATTGACTCAAAAAGATAGGTTGCCAAGTGTAGTTTTGGATGAATTAAAGAGATTAAATGTTAAGAAAATAATTTTAGTAGGTGGTCAGGAATCTATATCAAGTTCACTAGAAAACCAGCTAGACAATATCTATAAGGTTGAAAGAGTAAGTGGAAGAGATAGATATGAAACATCTATTAAATTAGCAGAAGTAATAAATAAGGATACTAAACAGGAAAATATTATAGTAAACGGCAATACTGTAGATGCTCTTACAGCAGGTGCAGTTGCTGCCAAGTTAAATAGATCGATTATATTAACTAATGGTGTTAATTTGCCAGAGGGAGCAAATAGGGTGGTAAATCCAGCTTCACCTAATAATATAATTATTGGTGGTATATCTTCTATAAACATAGAAGGTTTAAAGGGTGAAAGAATAGCTGGATCTGATAGGTATGAGACATCTAAAAAAATTGCTGAAAAATACTATGCTGACACTACTAGTAAGGCTATACTAGCAAATGGTTTTAATTCAATTGATGCCCTAGCGGCTATAAATCTGGTAGTAAGTGAGAAGGCACCAGTACTTTTGACAGCATTTGACAGCCTGGATAGTGATGTATCAAAATACTTAGAGAAAAATGCTAATAATGTATTTGTATTGGGCGGTAACAAGTCAATTTCCCAGGATGTAATTAAAAGTATAGAAAACAAACTAAAGGAAAAAAAGGTCCAGGATACAAAGAAACCAGAAACGGGAAAGCCAGACACAGGTAAGCCAAACACAGATAAGCCAAATACCAGCAAACCAGATACAGGCAAACCAGATACAAGTAAGCCAGACACAGGCAAACCAGACACAGGTAAGCCAGAAACAGGCAAGCCAGATACAGGCAAGCCAGACACAGGTAAACCAGACACAGGTAAACCAGACACAGGAAAGCCAGACACAGGTAAACCAGACACAGGCAAACCGGATACAGGAAAGCCAGACACAGGTAAACCAGACACAGGAAAGCCAGACACAGGCAAGCCAGAAACAAGCAAGCCAGACACAGGTAAACCAGATACAGAAAAGCCGGACACAGGTAAACCAGACAGTAAGGTAGAATATGATGAGGTTAAAGTATTAAAAGATGGTAGATATGAGGTAGAGGCTGGCGGATTCTCCAAACTCTTCTCAAATGCTGAAAATAATAAGCTAGTAGCAACTGTTGAAGCTGGAAAGATTAAGGATATAGCCTTTGAATACAATGATACTAACATGGATATGTTTAAAAATCCATTTATAAAGAATAGGGATAGTTTATTTGAAAAATTAAAGAAAAATAATTATTATCTTGATGGTAAGAATGAGGAATCTATAAAGGAATTAGACACAATTGCCCAGGAGTTATATAAGCTTGTCAACGAAAACCCAAATACTGGCAGGATAAATAAAGAAGGCATAGACAAGATCAACAAGGAACATAATATTGATATTGTAACATCTGCTACTTATTCTACTGCAAGTCTTTACAAGGGAAGTCATGACCTTATAAAGAAAATTAAGGATGCTGCAGAAACTAAAAAGGTAGCTAGACCTAAGAAAACAGATAAATTAAATATAATTACTAGGGAAGACTTTGCCAAATTAGATGAAAATAAGACTTATTCAGATGGAGTTTACTACGGTGATGGCTTTGGTTATATCGGTAGTAAGCCTATACCTTTGAAGGTTACTGTTGAAAATGGCAAAATAAGGGATGTTGAATTTATAAAAGAAGAGGTTATAAAAGTTAGACCTAATGATGAATATCCTGGACTTCCAGATGATGGTAAAACATTTATAAAGGGATATGATGGGGCGATTAGTATTGCAAAATCAGGTGGAATAAATAGGTTAAACTACTTCTTAAAGACTGCAAGAGACACTGAAAGAAGGGTTATTGGTCAAGTTAAGAAGTCTACAACGGATGCTAGCGTTGAAGCATATAATAGGGTATTGGATGACCTATTCTCAAAACATGAATTTGGTAGCCAGAAGCTGAGGCTAGAAAATAGTCACTTGGGAGGAAACATACCACATGTATTGGAGTCTAGATTAAACCTATTGACTAAGACATATATGAGTGAAGATCTCGGCTATAACTATAAGGTTGATACTATAAGTGGTGCAACTTACACTGCTACAGGAACTGTAGAAGCAATATCAAATGCACTTAAAAAAGCAGACCCTAGTGTTGACTTTACAAACCTAACTATACCAGCACAGAATGGTCTAGAGCCTAGTTATAGGGGTGGCACTACTATAGATTTTGACCAGGTAGGCTTCAAGGCTCTAATGCTTAAGAAAGGACAGATAAACCCTATTGAAATACCATTTAGGGATTTTGACAAATATGGTATAAAGCTAACATACCTAAACCACACTAATGGTCAACTTGTAGATATAAAGGATAGGTTAACCTTAACTAAGGATAGCCTGGGCTATGATACAAAGAATGGCTTGGCTCTTAGATTAGTGCATGATAAAACCAATACTGTAAAGCTAGTAAAGTCTATACAGATATTTGACAATACTAAGGTTCAGGCTAGGGTTGAAAAGGTGCAGGTAAGTGAAGCTGATAAAGAGGATTGGAAGGATGTTGAGGGCTTCAATAGCAGCCTTGATCCAAAGTCACAGCAGTTAGATTTTAGTCAGAAGCTAACTATATCAGAAGATATATCCCAGGCCCTTAAAGGAAAAGCCATAAAGTTCAGGCTTGTAACAAGAAGAGAGGATAACCAGAAAGAAAAAATATTCAACCTAACTAGTGACCGTGATATGGTATGGCCTATTTTTGATGATAGTGGCTATTATGCCTTGAGCATTGACAAGGGAGAATTCACTTCTGGTAATGAACAGTTTAAGCTAGATCAGGCAGGAATAAATAACTTTAGGTTTGCCTTTAATGGAATTAAGTCCGGTGAGTTCAGAGATGCGGTTCATGAATTTGAAAAGAAAAAGTACAGTATAGCTGAACAGACTATAAGTTTAGACAAGGACTATGCTAATGAAGACCAAGATACTATTAAGGCTATAGCTAGCAAAAAGATAGATGATAAGCTTATAAAAGCAGCCTTTCCTAGTCTTATGAGTGAAAATGGTAAGAATCTACTAAAATCAGCAAATGTTGTACTAGATGAAAGCCAGCTAGTGAATGTCGTAAGGACTGCTGCTAGCAAGCAACAGGCAAAACTCGATGTGAAATTTGAATTTAGTGATGGGTCAATTTACAAGTTTAAACTACCAGTATACTTTGAAATAAAGAAGGAGAAAAAGCAACTTCAATTGAAATTTGAGGAGGCACTTAAGGAAAGGAAGGTACAGCTTTTACAGGCACTACCTGAAAGCTTTAATGCCATTGATGAACCTGCGAAGAAAAATCTTGAAACTCTAATAAATAAGTATGGCAAGTTAGATAAGGATAAGCTAGAAGAAAATATCAAGACTACCTATGGAAGTGCTTCTAACAATGTATTTGTTGAAAAGGTAGAAATTAAGGACTCGGAACTAGAGAAGATTAACACTAGCAAGATAGGAACTTATGAAGTAAGGGCTACAGTAAAGCTTATAGATTCTAACCAGGAAGAGGCTAGGGGAGAATTTGATATACCTTTTGAAGTAGTTAGGTACCAGCTAGTAGGCTTCCAGCCAGGCTTAAACAGGTATAGTAAAACCACTAAATTGGAGTATGGTCCAGATGAACATATTAATATAGCTCGTGATAGTAGTAAGGCAGCAACATTCCTAGGGTATTGGTTAAACTATTCTAAGAGGCTAAATGCAAATGGACAGTGGGATACTACAGAGTATGAAAAAATCAGAGTGAATAGCCTTAATGACTTGATGTTATTTAACCTTGAGGTTGTCAAGGGGGATAAGGATAGTTATACGAGAGATGATGTGGTAGATTTATCAAAGCCTGCTAAGGAAATCTTGTCTTCTGAAGGACCAACGAAGCTATACCTATATAATTTCAGCAAGTCCCTTTCTGAAGAGCAACCACAGAAACTATTAATAGGTGAATTTAGACTTAGTGAGTAGTTTGTATTTGGGGTTAAGAAAAATTTAAAATAAGCAGCAACATCATAATATATGGTGTTGCTGCATTAATAAACATTAGCCCTTAATAGGGCTAAATTGGAAACTGTAGGAATTAACTTGTATTATGTAGTTATTTAAGTATAAATAATAATATTATTGTTATGCAAGTGAAAGATGGCATATAGGGTGCCGATTGATTATTAACTTTTTGGGGAAGGATGTGATAAGATTGACCATCGAAATATCGATTCTTATAATTGTAGGCTTAGCCTATTATTTTGCTGACTACATAAAGAAGTTTTGCAAGGAAATTTATATCGTAGCATCTGTAATTTCTTTAATGTCTATTATTCATGCAATATATATTTTGAATGGATACAGCATTAGCTACGTACCGGTTTTAAAACAATTTATGAGGGCGATTGACTCAGGGGCACTTGGAGGGGCCTTCTTTATACTAGTAATGTATATGGGCGTATTTGATATGAAATACCCAATATCAAAGAGATTGAGAATGAACAGAGGTGAGCTATCGATTATAGCATGCATTTTTACCATACCACATAATATACACTACTTTTTTGCCTTCCTATTAAACAGTAAGACTATCATACAGATGAGTGGAATACCTTTATGGACAAATTTAATGATGTTCAGTGCTGGCGTATTTGCAATTGGCATAATGCTACCGCTATTTGTTACATCATTTAGACTGCTAAGGAAGAAAATGACGGGTAAGAAGTGGAAGAGTCTACAAGAATTTGCATATATATTTTATGCTATGGTTTTCGTTCAGGTATTGATGGTGTACATATCAAGGCCGTCATCACTTATTAGAAATCTAAACTTGATCTTTTATTGTTTAGTTTTTGTTACGTATACAATCTTCAAGCTTAAGATACTTATAGACAAGAAATACATGTTTAAAAAGTCCAATCTAGCAGTCAAGTAGAAATTTATAGTATAAATCATATATATTGGATTTAATGTAGAGGCTGAAAATATATACTTGGAGGTGTGTAATGGAAAAGAAAAATATGATAATAACTGCCTTAGTATCATTGCTATTAGTTATAACTATAGTGATGGGGACTAGTATAAGTGAAAATAAAATAGTAAGAAGTGAAAGCCCGTCGCCAAATAGGGCTCAAGCAAGGAGTAATGAAATAAAGACTACTGATAAGGCATCTCCACAAGATAAAAAGCTTGATAATGTCGATAGTTCAAATACAAGTACCAACTCAAATACTGGATCAACCACTGGTTCAAATTCAGGTCAAGCCGAGTCAAAGTACAAGGATGGAGAATACACTGGCAGTGGCCCTGGCTATCATGGGCCTGTAAAGGTGAGTGTCAAGATAGAAGGCGGAAAGATAAGGGACATTAGTATTTTGGAAAATACTGACGATGCAGAATACTTTGATAGGGCTAAGTCCTTAATAAATGATATATTGAATAAGCAAAGTACAGATGTATCTGTTGTTAGTGGGGCAACGTACAGTTCAAATGGAATTATAGGGGCGGTAAATAGTGCCTTGGCTAGTGGAGGAAATTAATGAATAGGAATATAAATAAGTTTATACTTATAAGCATAATAGTGTCTGTATTTATAGGTGTCACTGGCTATAGTATAGGAATGAGTCTAGGTAAAAACTCCATAGCAAAGGATGTCCCTGTAATAAATGATAATAGGGCAGATGATTACCAGGCTAGTTACGACGAAAAAGCAAGTGAAAATAATGCTGTTAGTCAAAGCCCAGACACAGCAAGTAATAATAAAGCAAAAGCAGATAACAAGAAGTCTTCAAGTAGCGATACTGGAGGCATAGGAAATAGAAAGACATCTAGTGGGTCAAATAATACTGGATATTCTAGTGGACCTAGTCGTAGGGCTAGCTCTGTAAATACGAGTATACCAAGTCAGCTAAAGGATGGCGTATACAATGGTTCAGCTAGTGGCTATGGTGGAGAAATAATGGTAAAAGTTACAGTTTCAAATGGTAAAATTTCAGATATAAAGGTAGAAAGTCATTCTGAAACACCTGAATATTATGATAGGTGTTCTGGAATAATACCTAGTATTATTTCATCACAGTCTACTAATGTTGATGGAGTAAGTGGAGCAACCTTTACTAGTAATGGCATAAAGGCTGCTGTGGCAGATGCCCTAAAAAGTGCGGGAGCTAGCAGTGCTAGTAATAGCTCTAACTCAAATACAAGTAAGGTAAAGCCGACAGAAAGCAAAAATAGCCAGTCAGCCGATAAGGAAGAAATTAAAAAATTAAAGAAGCAGATAAAGGAGCTTCAAGATGCAGCTGATGTTAAGGATAAGCTTAAGGATGGAAAATATCAGGGTAACGGAACCGGATTTAAGGGCAATGTTAAGGCAGAAGTTGTGGTAAGTGGAGGTAAAATTTCTAGTATAAATATACTGGAAAATGTAGATGACGCTCCATACTTCGATAAGGCCAAGACCCTAATACCATCAATAATATCTAAGCAGTCCCTAAGGGTTGATTCTATTTCAGGCGCAACGTACTCATCAAACGGTATTAAGTCGGCTGTAAGAGATGCACTTAAAAAGGCTGGATCAAGCCAGGATAGTGATTTAAACGAAGAAACAAACCGCCTGCTTTCTAAAGTACAGGAGGAAAATAAGAAGCTAAAAGACCAAAACAGTGGGTTGAAAAATAAGATAGAAAACTTAGAAAATGAAGCTCAAAAGGATACTAATATAAACAAGAAGCTGAAGGATGGTAGATATTCTGGTAGTGGGGCTGGTTTCAAGGGAGATGTAAAGGTTCAGGTTGATGTAAGCGGAGGCAAAATCTCAAATATCAATATAGTTGATAATGTAGACGATGCCCCATATTTTGACAAGGCCAAGTCCCTAGTAGGAACAATAATTTCAAAGCAAACACCAAATGTAGACTCTATTTCAGGAGCAACATACTCATCAAATGGAATAAAGTCAGCTGTGAGAGATGCCCTAAAGAAGGCAGGAGTAAGTAGCGAGGGTGACAATAGTGATGAACTCAAAATAGAGCTATCTAGGCTAAAGGAAGAAAATCAAAAGCTAAAAGATACTATAAGTGGTTTAAAGGCCAAGATAGAAGACTTAGAAAAAAAATCTCAAAAAGAAGATGCTAACATAAGGATGAAGGATGGAAGCTACCAAGGGATTGGTATGGGATTCAAGGGAAATGTTAGGGTAGAAGTCAAGATTACTGACGGAAAGATTGCTTCTATAAATGTCATTGACAATATAGATGATGCCCCATTCTTTGATAGAGCAAAGTCCCTGATACCTAATATTATATCCAGTCAGACTGCAAATGTAGATTCTGTTTCTGGAGCAACATACTCATCAAATGGAATAAAATCAGCTGTGAGAGATGCCTTAAAGAAGGCAGGTTCTAGCCAGGAAAGTGTGAACAATGATGAAATAAACAAGAAGCTAGAAAAGCTTTCAAAGCTAGAAGAAAAGCTTAAGCAGATGAAGAAACTTAGTAAAGACCTAAGAAAGAAAGTTGAAAGTCTTGAGGCTGAATCACAGAAATATATGGTTAATAAGAAGTTGAAAGACGGAAGCTACGAGGGTAGTGGAATAGGCTTTAGGGGCAATCTAAAGGTTGAAGTAGATGTGAGTGAAGGAAAAATATCGTCTATTAGGGTTGTTGAAAACGTAGATGATGCTCCATACTTTGAAAAGGCCAGAGGTCTTATAACAAATATCGTGTCCGGTCAAACTCCAAATGTGGATTCAGTATCTGGTGCAACATATTCTTCAAACGGAATAAAGTCAGCAGTGAGGGATGCCTTGAAAAAGGCCTACATAGAGGAAGACAAGTCAGATATTCAATCAGAAAATGATAAATTAAAAAAGGCCATAGAGGAAAATGAAAAAGTAGAAAATGAGATAAAAGCTCTGAGGGAAGAAAATACAAGTCTAAAAGAAAAAAACACATTGCTTATGTCAATTATTGATAGCTTGAAAAAGAAAATTCATGGTATTGCATATGGTGATCTAACTAAAGAGCTTTACGATAGTTTTATATCGGTTTTAAACAATTCTGATGGTCTAAATACAGGAAAAGAAAATTAATTTTTAGAAGCCCAACCATTAATTTGGTGGGCTTCTTTTTGCAAAAGAAAAAAAACATCAAAAAAAAATAAGAAAAAATACAATTTATCGTAAAATCTTGTTAATTATATGCTATAATATTAGATATGGATACTACGCGACGAAAGGATGTTTTTAATAATGGAAAATAATTTAACTATGCAAGAACTACTAGATATGCAAGAGCAAGAGCTTAGCAAGATTAATGTAGATGATGAAATTACAGGAAGGGTAGTAAAGATCAACCATGATAGTCTGGTTTTAAGCCTTGAAGTTGGTTTTGACGGGGTTGTACCTGCTAGCGAACTAAATCTTGAGAGAGGTCAGGACATAGAAGAAGCTTATAAGATAGATGACGAAGTTACTGGTATTATAACTAATATCAGCTATAAGGATGCTACAATTAAGATATCTGTTCTTAAGCTAGAACAGAGAAGTGATCTTAAGGAACTAATAGATGCCCTAGAGGAACGTAAGGTGATAAATGTTCATGCTTACAAGGCATTAGACAGAGGACTTTACGTTCAGTACAAGTCATACACAATGTTTATGCCAATATCTCAGATAGATACTAAGTTTGTAAAGGATACTAGTGAGTATGTTGGTAGGGATCTAGATGCTTATGTTAAGGAAGTAAATCCTAGAAAGAACAGAATAATAGTTTCTCATAGAGAGGTTGCCCAGGAAGTACTAGACGCTGAAAGAAAAGAAAGAAGAGCTAAGATAAAGGCTGAAAGAGAAGCTGAAAGAGCTAAGATAAAGGCTGAAAGAGAAGCCCTATTTGCATCACTTGTTGAAGGTGAAAAGAGAAAGGGTAAGGTTACGAATATAATGCCTTACGGTGCTTTTATAGATTTAGGTGGAGTAGAGGGTCTAGCTCATATAAACAACTTATCTTGGACAAGAGTTGAATCAGTTGAGTCAGTATTAAATGTTGGTGACGAAGTTGAAGTATTTGTACAGAGTGTTGACCCAGAAACTAAGAGGATAGCCCTAGCCCTTAAGGACCCAGATCAGGATCCATGGAAGCTAATAGCTGACGAAGTTTCAGTGGGAAGTGTTGTAGAAGCTACTGTACTTAGAATAATTGAAAAGGGTGCTTTCCTACAGGTTAAGGAAGGTGTTGAAGCTTACCTACCAATAGGTGAATTGAGCGAAGGTAGAGTTAACAAGGTAGAAGATGTTGTAAATGTTGGAGATACTGTTAAGGCTGCTATAATCAAGTTCAATGCTGATAACAAGAGAATGATGCTTTCAATAAGAGAATTAACTAGAGAACCAGAAGAAGATTTATCACAGTATATGTCAGTAGGTGATGATACTATAGGTAATATCGGAGATGTATTAAAAGAAAAGCATGAAACACCTGAAGCTGAATAATTTTTAATATGAACTTTAAGTTAGTAAAGAGGGTTGCGAGTGCAACCCTCTTTTATAAGTTATTTGATTTTGCGGGTAGATAGACTGAAATTTTAGCCAGTATAGGGGCTGATTATATTATGGCTTTAGGAGGTATTGTGAAAAAATTTAAAAAAATAAATTTGAATATTAATTTTTTTATTGTACTTGTTCTTTTCATTGTTTTTTTATTGATGATGGCCTTAAATTCATATACTCCTCTCATTATTGATGATATGGTAAGGCTATTTACCAAGGATATGATAAGGATAGAAGGAATATCTGATATAATAGCCAATGAAAAATATAAGTATGCAAGTGTTAATCCATACCAGGTTGGAAATTTTATAGCAGGCATCTTATTAATTTTGAGTGATAGCCTTGCTGATTTTGTAAACTCCATTGGGTTTTGTGTCCTTATATATATGATATCAAGTTACGGCTTTATCAGCAAAAAAGAGAGTTTAAGTGTTCAGTTACTGAATGCCGGCCTAGTTTTACTTGTATTCCTACTTATGTGGGTTTCGATTCCAAAATTTGGTAATACTTTTTTGATGATTCCAAGTATAGCCAAGTATGTATGGGTGCCCATATTATGTCTACTTGTCATAACTAACGCAAGAAAAATTGTTATAGCTAGCCAAGCTGATGGACAAATGGTGGGTATTTGTAGAATGTTATTTATGATTATTTTTTCATTTCTGGCAGGTTGGTCACAGGAAAATCTTGCCATTGG
>ERZ772930.591-NODE-591-length-11088-cov-4.55334_pt1 | contig 11088 bp, 8 predicted proteins | sample MGYA00511685_ERZ772930 | MGnify/ENA primary metagenome ERZ772930 (study PRJEB29015, sample SAMEA2738053) | human oral metagenome | biome: human oral; feature: human-associated habitat; material: saliva | place: China | collected 2226 ... | reverse complement strand
CATTCTCTTTGTCATAACGCGGTGCACGCTCATGAATTTCTTGTAATAACTCTTCCGATAAAAACATAAAAAGCCTCCTTAATGGTTGTACATCGTTAGTATACGATTAGCAAGACTAATATAGCAAACGGCATGACTGGAAAAACCAATCATGCCGTGTATTTTATTTCTTTCTATAAATATCAATCTTATTCCCGTTAGCGTCTTTCCACTCTACCCAGCCATTGTTCGCTTTACCAATTACTACGAAACCGGCTGCAGAAGGAGAAGAACAAACAAGGTCTACTTGTAAAATATTATCCTCAATCACTGCTTTATCGTAAATAGCAGGAACTACATCGGTAGTTACATCTGCACAGAGACTTCCTTTCAACAAAGTAAATACGCCATGTTTCACAGTTGCTCGACCATTTACTTCGCCGAACCCTTTAATTTTTCGATTCAAACGATATTCACCGTCAGGAAGTAACTCAAGACCTTCACGAGATTTGAGTTCTTCTGTTGCTTCTTCGAAAATCTCTTTTTTCGTTCTAGTTGTTGGATAGATTTGCTTACCTTCTAGAGAAGATAAAAGAGAAACTGCTGTCTCCATATCCGTCGCAAACAACTCCGAAGTCCCAACACGGCTCTTACTGAAAATATCGTGGATTATTCTCTCTTTGTCATCATATTCGTCTACTTCAATCGCGAGCCTTCTCTTCAATCCGCTAACGTTTGAATATCCATTTCTTTCAAGGTAATTCATTCGGTTTTCAAACTGATCCGTTCTTGTTTTTCCAATCTTAATAATTCCTGGAACCACGGTTTCCATAATATAAATAATCCCTTTTGCCATAACTGCCTCCCACTAAAATTCTTCCTCTCAAGTATACCACTTTAAAACAGTTTATACACCCTTTTCTAGAGAAAAAGCCAGCCGTTTTTGCGACTGACTTTTACCTATTCTTCATCTTAATATCTTATTTCTCAGAACTCTGAGTTATCAATATATTTAACATTCTTTCGCCTCGTATGCGCATCAAATCTGTACTAACGTTCTTAAAATCATCAAATTCCATATCAGAAAAAGGTTTAGCCTCCATAAAATACCATATTTTCTCAAAATAATTCTTTTCTAGAAAAACTTCAAAAGAATCAAACTGCTGAAAGTATTCTTGGTTTTTTTCATTTAATATCGCTCTTTTAAGAGGAAAGTACTCTTTAATATTTGGTCGATCTATGCCATAAACATATTTCGCTATATGGTCTAAATAAATATCGAAATAATCATGTGGAAAATCTCCAAAGTGACCATTTCTATTCAAATTCAAGCTAAACTTTGTATCTGATAAAAAATTTGGAAAAATATTCCCAATAACTCTTTTGTTATCAACAGATTCATCTCTTTTGCCAATAAAATCTCCGTTTTTCACTAAAGATGGCGACTTCCATGTGAAAATTAAGTCACCAGAATATTTTTTATCCTCATAAAACTCAAACAACTTTTTATAAATTTCTTTCGCTAATTGTGAATTATCAGATGAAAGTGAATAATCCAATGCACCCTCAAAATCTTTTTTAGCTAGTGTAATAAATTCATCAAATTCTTTACTCATTAAGGTTCATCTCCTGTAATCAGAACTTTATTTTAAATTTTTATCTCTCTATACTTCGATGCATCATAATCAGTTTGAATTTCATTTAGAGCAGAAATGATTCTCTCTTCCTCTCCACTTTCTTGAGTCCCTAAACGTAAATAAGGTAATCCTATTTTCTCAAAAATACTATTTTTCAGCTTATCCCTCTCATGTTGTTTTGTACCTTCTTTATGGAATTCATATCCATCAACTTCAATAGCAAGCATAGGTTTCTTACTAATCTTTGAGTACACAAGAAAATCAACATGTGTATTTTCGTTTCGAGCATATCGCAGCTCATTTTCGGTTAGATCTTCACTATCCGGTATTAAATCTCGTAAAGAGTATTGATACTTGTACGTATAAGATTGAAATTCTTCTCTAGATAAGATATCAGTCAATAGCAAATCTAACAATTTCTCCGAATTATGCTCTATATCATCACGACTATCTTTTAACTTCTCTTTCAGCTCATTACTATATTGTGTATACAAATAGTCGAAAACTGAGCGGATTTTACTTTCCCGAACGTCAAAATTATTATATTGAATATACTCTACTAAATCCGTTATATTCCCACGTTTTGTTTGTTCGTTTCCAGTGACAACTAAAATCAATCGCTTAACAGCCCTAGAAACCGCAACATTCACCAACGATGGATCATCAACAAAATCTGATATTTCATCATCAACAGTAGAGACAATCATCACATCTTTTTCTCTTCCTTGAAATTTATGTACTGTTGCTGCGTAGTATGAATCTACCTGTTTATTTAACTCTTTAGTTTGATTTTTATAAGGAGAAGCTATTCCCACCTCATCTTCATCAACACCTAAAAATGGAATTATTTCTTTCTTAATCATATCAATTTGTCTTTGACTAGTCCCATAACGTTTATGGTTCCCAGGGACCCCTTTTAAAACTTGAAGGACATCATCTTCGCCATTGTCTTTCGTCATAATAATCAATTGATCATCATAAAACTTTTTATTACAATAATTAATAATTTTCGGATGGCATCTATAATGCTCGCGTAATAAAGTCTTCGGTACATCTGGAAATAATTTTAAAACAGAAGCCAAGAAACTATTTGTATACTGATAAGCTTCATCAATACTATATCGATTAAATATTTCTTCATACTTGCCTCTAGTATCATTTGTGACTACATGAGGTAATTGTTTTGTATCTCCAACTATCACCGCATTTTTTGCGCAATACAACGATAATGCGCCTGTAACTATATCAACTTGGGAAGCTTCGTCCATGATTACGTAATCAAATAGTACATCTTTCCCTAAAGTATTAGTTGCTGAAAATGTTGAACTTAATACAACTGGATATTCTTGAAGAAATCTTTTTTCAATCTTTTCAGGATGCTTAAATTCTTCCTCTTTGAAAACTCTTCTACCTTGTTTATCTTTATATTTCTTTTGTAAGTAATTCTTGAATATCAACATAGAAATATCCGTATATCTATCTTGTTCTTCTATGCCAGTTTTTTCCAAACTCGCCTCTAGAAATTTGATTTGCTCTTCTAACTCTGAAATTCTTGACTGATAGAATAGATTTTTTACTTCGTCTAGTAGTATTAAGTCCGCATTTTCATAAAAACTCCAATCTATGATTCCATACTTAAACAAAGCTCGTATTTTGAATATAAAACCTATACGAGATAAAGTAAAAGAATCTTCAACAGCGCTCCATAACTCTAACCATTTCTTTGAATTCATTTTTCGTTTGATTTTTTTCTTCCACAAAAGATCTCCGGACAGAGTTATAGAATCTTTAAAATGATTCCACTCTAAATCCACTTCAGATAGTTCTTGTCTTAGTAAAGATAAATGTTCCTTCTTATCGAATGTATCCTTAACAGTAGCTGTTAAATAGCTTAATTCTTCTTTTAAGGCGTTGTATTTATCACTCTCAATTTCCCAATTATCAAGATCAGGATATAATCCCGTTTGACATGAAGCAAATTCAGTTTTTTTATCTGAACTCCCTAATTGTGCAACAAAAAAATCTAACTTATATTTATCCGACGCTAGTTTTTCTTTAATATTCTCCACAGCAGCATTATTATTCGATACAATCAATACTGTCTTTCCTTGAGTTAAAATATTGGCAACAATATTCAATATTGTTTGCGTCTTTCCAGTCCCTGGAGGCCCTTCAATTACACTCATCGAATGAGATAGAGCCTTTTCAACAGCTTCTATCTGACTATTATTACACCCAAACGGAAAAATTAAACTTTGTTGTTTGTTATTTTTATCAAACGAGCCATTTCTTGTTAAATACTTTGACAAAAGACGATCTTTAGTGACTTCGGTAATTCTTTCCGCATAGCCTTGTAAAATACTTGTATCATCACCCAGTTCGTTTAACCCACTCAACTCTTTAAGATATTCAAAGACATGCCCTGCCTCTTTTTGAAGCAGTACGGATTTTCTTATCTCAAAATCTTTTTTAGTGCAAATGATACAATCATCATCCCCGAGATAAACTTTAAAATAATCTTTATTATCAAATCTAAACTTATAAATGCTATCACAGGTTTCAAGTTTTATTCCGTTTACATAAACAACACTATCATCAGGTACCTCGATTATCTCTCCAGCAACTATTGCACAATTTTCTTTATTATAAGGATATGTTTTGCCTTTCCCGAAATCTACAAAATACTTCTGTTTTTCTGGATTAAATTGAACCTCTTTTACGTCAGTTTTGTATTCTCCTCTAATAAACACTAATTCACTTTTTTTCATCTATACCCTTCTTTCAAACGCAAATAGTTATAGATATATTATAACATTTAACTCCTACACTTACTCTAAGTTTTTAAAGCCATAAAAAAAGAATTAAACATCATTTTGTTTAATTCTCTTTAAAATGTATCTATATTCCCTTGGAAGTTTTTTCAATAAAGTTAATTATCGACTCTCTCGTATTGACATGATTCTCTTTTAATATATCAACGATATCTTTCCCTGAGACTATTATTACCGGATGAGAATCCTCTACTAACTCTTTGTATGCTTGATTTGCAACATACGAAGTAGTTACAAGGATCCCAAAATCTCTATTTCTTAACCTAGATATTAACCTCGATATTTCTTTTACACCAATCGAATGATTGACACTATAACACTTTGCTTCTATTAAACACCTCAAAGCTATAGAGTGATTTTGATGACCTAAACTATATGTTCCTATAGCATCCATACCTCCATCTTTGACTGCTCTCGTCACTGTAAATTTTCCAAAACGCTTATCTAATAAACAAACTAATTCCGCAGCAAAACATTCAAAAGCATTGGGGACATCTCTATATTTATTATAGATAAATTCTAAAAATTCTGTGTCTTCTTTTGAAGATGGCAATTGTTCTTCTTTTGACCTAACAATCTTAACTCTTGGTGCTTTGAGTATTAGTTCATCTGTTAATCCATGCTCGACATATTCAAGCCAAGCTTGAGGAGCATAGAATGGATTTAAAGAATCTCCTTTTATTAAACAATCAAGCCATTCTTTTTTGATACATTTTACATTAAGTATCGTAAAATGAGCTTCATAATTTATGAATCTATTTCCATTTGAAGTTCGCCAAATGGCTTTCAGCGAATTATCTTTTCCTAAATGTATATCTTCCGGTACTGCTAAACCTAAAAACTTTACACTTCTTGTACTATTATCTGTTGGATTCTTTGCGAAAATAAATATCGGGGGAATTCTATCTCGATTTTTTTCGTTAAAAATTTCTTCCAAAATACGATTACCCTGTTTTGAATCAATCTTTTCTCCCGGAACCTTATTATCGCCGAAATATTTAAATTTTCCGGTTTCAACATCTAATCTATCTGGCCAATTGATATCCTCACTAGAGGTATATAAAACTATATAAGCTTTATCTGTTTTGCCTTTAATATTTCTAAACCGGAATCCTCCAGCATTCTTAACTTTCATTAACTTAGTTAGGACTTCACCAGATAAATTCCCGTTTTCCCCGCCTTCATAGACTTCGTCAACAATCAATTCAACATCTAATTTTTCTAAATCATTAAAAATAACCATTACAAGCTCCTATACACTCACTTTTTAGAAATGATAAATTATACTATTGTTGACTTCTTGAAAAAATCAACAATCGCTGAAGCGATTTTATATGCAAGTATCGGAGGAACCGCATTTCCGATTTGTCTAAATGCTGCTGTTCTTGATTTTTCAAAATAGAAACTATCGGGAAAACCTTGTATTCTAGCTGCTTCTCTTACTGTTATTGATCTATTTTGCTGTAAATCAGGATGAATATAGTAATGGCCATCTTTTGATATATGAGCCACAATTGTATGACTTAAACTATCTTTATTTAAAGCCTTGTATCTATCTAAAAATGAATTCTTATTCGAATGCGTTTGCAGTTCCGCCGGGATATCTGCATAAGTTAAATTTTTACCTTGATTTTTAGCCTTTAAAACCAATTTATATATTTTTAAATCATTAGCATTATGTGGTCTAGCAATATGCTGAATTAACATATCTTCTTCATTACGTATATATTTTCTAACAAATTCACTAGAAGCCTTCTTTTTGTATCTATTTGATTTTCCACCTTGCTTAACAGCAGGAAGATCCTCAAATAACTCCTTTAAATTCGGTGCGTCTTCTCTGTAATTCTTTAAAAACTCGAAAAAACATTCGCTTAACAGTAAATCATTTCTAAATCCAACAAGAATTAACCTTTCCCTATTTTGAGAGACGCCATATTCACTGGCGTTAATTATTTTATAGTGTATCTGATATCCATTTTTTTTAAATTCAGAAATAATTTTTGGAAATAATAACTCTCCAGAAATATCTTTAAAAGATAAAAGACCTTTTACATTTTCAAAAATAAAAAATTTTGGTTTGTATCTATTAAGGAAATCTAAGTAATGCTTATATAAATATATTCTTGTATCTGCATGCTTTTTTGATTTATTGTTTGCTCTTCCTATTGTAGAGTACGCTTGACATGGTGGTCCCCCAATAATTCCATCTAATTCAGACCCAGCTAGTTTTTTATCAATATATTCAAAAATCGAAGGAATAGTTTCATCACTAATTTCTATGTTCAAAATATCCTTAAGCAAATCACTCGGTACAATCGAATATAAATCATCTTTAGATATTTTTCCTTGAAGATATTTATAATACGGGGATAGGTTCCCTTCACTTTTTAAGAAATAATAAATATTTCTTAATTCTAAAGACGCACATGCATCTTTATCCATTTCAATGTGACAAAGAAAATTATAGTTATCTTTTTGTCTAAATCCTTCAGTTAATCCCCCAGCCCCTGAAAATACATCTACTAGATTGAACACAACTACCCCTCCTTCCTTTGTATCTTATTGTAGAATATTATTCAACACACTATCACTATTAAACTCTGGTTGCCCTTGCCTATGATAATATGAACTAAATCTAGCTACGATATCTCTTTTAAAGCTTTCTGTTATAACTCCAACTTTTTTATAATTCACATCATCTATCTCTCCCGTGTCCTTATTATATTTAAGAGAAATAATAGAACGAAAATCCACAAATCCCCCTAAAAATTTGCTAAACCGAGGTAAAAAATGATATCTAATTGACTCTGATTGAGCATTTCTAAACCACTTAGTTAAAGTTATCTTGGCATTTTTGGCTGTTTTCGACTCTTTTAAAGTTTCATTGTTATACCTATCTAACGTCTCTTTAAAAGATGAAACTTCATCATATCTTTTTATTTTACATAAAATTACTTCATCTATCTTTTTATTTGCAAGATCACAAGATGGCGTTAATACCATATAATATTCAAACTCACATTCCCCTTCTTGAATTTCTTTCTGAAATATATCGCAATTACATACCTGTTTGATTGGATTTGGAAACATATACATTTCTATTGGCTCTGTATCTATATACTTCTCATCGAACATATACTTATTGTTAAACCAACTAGATATATATCTTATAATTACCGTTTCTTTTTTTTCAAAACTTAGAGATGACATTTCCAAGCTATTGCTAGAATAGCACTCTGGAATTATGCTCCAAAATAGTTCCTTTATATTTTTGTTTATTTCTCCTTTAGAACCAAAAATTTTAAAGACTGAATCACTATAAGTCATTATGAGTTCTTTAATAATACCATATAAAGGTTCTTCTTTTGCAAAAACCTTAACAATCGATTTATCTATATCGCTACTAACCTTTTCAGGAAATCCTGTACGGACTACAATTGGTATTATCTCTTTATTTATAATCTGATGCAACAACTTATTTCCAGAAATATCTTCATCTCTAATTGCAAGAGTATCGTCACCATCTATCTTTAAGTCAGTTATTATTGCTTGATAAGAATTGCTATATAAAGCGACCATTGCAGCTTCTGTATTTTTAACTACATCAACGCTCAAATCAACTTTCTCATCCTCTGAGTTAATTTCTTTGACCACTTCTTGCAACAAAACATTTTGTTCCTCATCATCATCAATTAACAAAAATTTAATTTTATCCATTTTACCCCTCCGACTTCTTAAGATATATTCTGAAATGGGCCCCTACTTCAGAATCAATAACTTCTAAAGTCCCTTCGTTTCTATTAATAGCTTCTCCCGCAATAGAAAGACCTAATCCCGTCCCATGTTCTCCCAGAACGGAATACTTTTTTGAATAACCTGGTATAAACAAAAGATTTTCTTTAATATCTTCAGTCAAAATCCCTGGCCCATTATCTATTATGTCTATGACCGCTTTATCTCCGTATGAAGACATACATATCTTAATAATTTTTTGGTCAGATTTAGTATATTTCACCCAAAAAATTGCATTTTCTATTATGTTCGTAAGAGCCATATATAAGTCTTCTTCAACTATGTTTAAAGTAACGTCATCTTGAATATCGTAATCTATTATAATATTTGATTCTTCCACAATTGTTTTGAAAATATCAACTACAGCTCGTATTTCATTTTCAACACGAATCTTCGTCCTTTTTTTTCTCTTATTAGATGCAAGCGGATCTAATCTCGCAAAAAAATCACTCATCCTTTTTGCTTCAGAGTCCAACTTTTGTACATCATTACATAAATCATCATATCCTGTTAAAGTTATTTCATTTTTCTCCGCCAACCTATTAAGTTTTCGCTTCATAGCTGGCAACTTGTTTCTATACCACGTAAGAGGCTTTCTTCCCTCATGTAAAACAACACTTATAACATTTCCCAATGTAGTATGTTTTTGGTATATCGCAATAGTATTTTTAACTTCTAAAAACTCTGTTTCTTTTTCTTTTTCTAAATTTCTTATTTCATTACTTATTTCTTTGTTTAAAACTTCTATAAATTCTTCTGTATTCTCAGGAAATCTTTTTATTTTTTTGTAAGTTTTATCAATTGCTTTTTTCATATTTTGACTAGTAGTACTGAAATCAAAAAGTTTATCTATTGCCTTTGATTGCTTATTAATAGCTTTTTGTCTATATTTAAACCTTTCCCTTTGCAATAGGCCAAGGCTTAAATCAGCGATATGTTGTAAAGTATCAAAATTAGAATTTTCATACAAGCCATCTCTAGCACTTTTTTCTTTTAACCCTGACAACTCTTCAGATTCTATACTGATTTTACCATTAATTTGTTCGGATCCTATTGACATACTCGGGTTTTGTACACGTTTGGCATCTAGATTTAACCAATCGAATCCTTTATCTCCGTATGGTCTTATCCTAAAATCATTCCTAAAGATACTAATTCCTGATTGATCAATTAGCAGATTTTTAACTTCGGTTTTAGAAAGTTTTGTATTTTGATTTCCGTTTATAAAATTCATTATTACTTCTATGCCAGTTGGATCCTTGTCATAAACTCTATAATCAATGAAAACCCTTCCGCAAGAAGCCGATTCTTTGGGGAGTTGGTCTTTAAAACTTCCTTTTAATTCTTTTTTTTCCTTCGTATAAAAATTGACATATTCGAATTCGTAATTCAAGTCTGAGTGTATCGTACCTGATAATTTATAATGCCATGCTTCATTAAATTCTAACTGTGAAATTTCCTTGCAAACGTTTTTTTTATTATCACTATAAAAGTTTTCATAACTAACTAATATCTTAAAATCCTTTATATTGGATAATAATTTGGACAATTCTTTTTCAACCTTTTCCGAATCAACTTCACTTATTTCCTCTGCCAAATTATTTCCATTTTCATTCGTGATAATAAGTTTTGTTCCGTTATCGTCTGTAGTTTCATCGGTTTCTACAAGAATAGGTATGTCACTTAATTTTTTTTCAGAATTAAATTCTTCCCAATCAAATTTAGCGGTGGTTTTTACTCCGTCTCTTATAGTTATTAATTGCAATTTATTTCCAAGCAAAGATACCGCATACCTACCTAATCCTTTTCTACCTTGATAAACTCTACCCTTAGGACTTTTTCTGTTTTTTAGCTTATAGTCAGTTGACGGAACCATCCAAGCCTTCAAAACAGTTTCTTGACTCATTCCATGCCCATCATCTTCTACAACAATTTTTAAGTTGTTTTCATTTTTAATATATGTAATCTTTACATAAGTTGCATCTGCATCATATGAATTCTTCACTAACTCAACCAAAGCTCCGGGTAGATCTTTAATTAAATCTTTACCGATAGACATTATAAGCCTACCAGTAGGTTCAAAGTAACTTTTCATATCACATTTCTCCTAATCCTATACATTTTATTTAAATCTATAGGTGTCTCCTTATAGTTTTGAATAAAATTTCATAATTCATAAAAATAAAACATGAACACTAAGTGTATAACTCTCCTTAATGCTTTGTCTTAATATATCCTTTAAGCTGATTTTCAATTAGCATAGTCCTAGATTTTAGAATAATAATTTCTACATTATTTATTATCTTCAGATTATGTTTTCGGACAGTTATAATATTTTCTAAATTAGACGATTATATTTTAAGTATAGGTGTACCTATTTATTCACAAATTAACTCGTTTAAGCTTATTATTATTTGATATCTCTTTATAAATTTCTTGAATATTGATTCCGTAACAGTGAATCAATAACCGCTCCCCCCTTTTTTCTAGGTTACTCAATATTATTTCATATTCATCTCTTTAAATAAAATCATCAAAACATCCGTAAAATGCAAATAAACAATGAATTGGGAATGCAAAACTATTAAATTCATCATCATCAGCCTTAGCTTTTTTAAAATCTGATTCTTGTTTAAATATCTGATGCCCATCATTGATTTCTTCATTTACCAAAAATACTACTTTCATATATCCACCAAAATATATTATATTTTTCAACTGATGACTTCTTCAGTTATAGAACTTACACATACAACTATTTAATTTTCTTTCTTATTCCCACTCTATCGTTGCCGGCGGTTTGCTCGTGATGTCGTAGACGACGCGGTTGACGTGGGCTACTTCGTTCA
>ERZ772930.589-NODE-589-length-11090-cov-2.55106_pt1 | contig 11090 bp, 5 predicted proteins | sample MGYA00511685_ERZ772930 | MGnify/ENA primary metagenome ERZ772930 (study PRJEB29015, sample SAMEA2738053) | human oral metagenome | biome: human oral; feature: human-associated habitat; material: saliva | place: China | collected 2226 ... | reverse complement strand
AAATCCATAATATAATAGAAAAAACTTTTATTTTCCTTTTTGTAATCATGCCATGAGAACAAATTTCTCTTCAAGAAAAAAAAACCATTGTCCAGAGAATTATTAATAATCATCTCCCAGAGGAAGAAAGATTTTCAATTGACGGACTCAGTAATGATAGACTGGAATTTTTAGTTGAGTTTCTCTTGGAAGAAGATGAAATAGAAAGGGATAAAATTTGGGCCAGGCTAGAGGAAGAAATAGAAGAAACAAAGAATAACTTAAAAACAAATTCCCTAGAAGTACAAAAAATAAAAGATCTTCTTGATCATGAAAAGTTAGAAAAATGAAAACTACAAAATCTTTTGAATCTTGTTCATTCGGAAAAAGAACTCGAGCAAGAAATCAAAGATTTGGATTTTTAGTAAAATAATCTATAGCAACAATGGGAGAATATAAAGATAGAAGCATTGAGACCATCCAAAAAGATGTAAAAAATAATTTTGAGAAAATTGACAAACGAGGAACTCGCGACGATCTTGAAATTGCACAGGCAGGAATTCAGATTTGTTGAGCTTATATTCACGCAATAAAGTCGGACAAAAGTATAAATTATGGGGGATGGGCTCTAGAACCTTTTTATATCTTGCAGAAGAATCTTAAAGAAGAGATCAAGACTATGACCGAGCGAAAGTTTTTTACTAATAATAAAGATCAGTTCTACAATATTGCAAATAGGATCGATAATGCAGAGAGAGAAGTTCTAAAAAGACTCAGACTCAATAATACTAATAGAGACAGTAGAGAACTTGTCAAAAAATCGGAAAAAGAACATAACGGGAAAAATATTTTTATAATGGAGGGGGGATCAAACCTAAAAAAGCAAACTGGAAATCTAATCTTTACTAAAGAATCCAATCCAGTAAAAATTCATGATGCTCTCAAAGGACTTTTTAAAGATCCAAATCAAGTCTATCAAATTGACTACTCCAAATGCACCAATCCAAAAATCAAGGCAATAATGAGCAAACTTGCTGGAACTGAAACCTGCTATCTTAGATATGATGCAAAGCAAAAAACCTATACTATCCGTAATCAAAATGGAGACGGGATCAGTAATAGAGCGTATATCTGGGAAGGAGTAAGACTTACCCCTGATGGGGTAAAACAATGGAGAGCCTATGCAGAAGACAATAAAAAGAAAGAGCAACTCTCTAATACATCCATAGATAAGAACAATCTCCTAAAAGAACTTGAAAAAGCGATGCCTTCTACAAAAGAACTTAGCGCTGACGATAGAGAAACACTCGTAAGAGCAACTGACGAAAGGCTATTGAAGCTTTTAGTGGACAACAGGAAACTCTGATACGAGCTCCACAGTGAACCAATTTCAAAACTCCATTTCGCTACTGGACTTATGGAACTCCATCTCATCAGCGGATCTACTGAAAGAGATGAAATAATATGGACGAAGGAGAATAAGGATAAGTTAGGTAAAGCTATCTATGATTTTCTTGATGGAAACGAAGGAGAATATAAGAAATATCTAACACAAAGAGTACATAAAATCTGGCAAAAGCTCGATCCCCTTACCAAAGTCACCAAGGTCAATGTGGAAGGACCTGTCAATAATAAAGAAAAACTAGATAAATGAAATATTCTGTATTGAATCGAGATTTTTAAGACTACCATTGATAATTTTAGAGCAAGTGAAGGAGACTCTCGATTAGATAATGACGACAAGTATTTAACAAAAATGAAACAAATCTTGCAAAATGCAGAATCCTCAATAAAAGATGCAAAGAATCTAAGCAAAGATACCATTGTCAAAAATATCATCAATCCTCTATGGAACGAATGGGCAAAATTTAAGAATATTCACAAAACAATATCTGATGGAAACTGAAGAGTGATAGATAATCCAAATTATACTACTCACTATAATTATCTCAAAAATATATTTTTTGGTAAAAAAGCAGAACAAATCAATAGCTTAAGACAGTTGTGAAATCTGAATCGTATTTTTGATAAAACTGAAACCTCTCATCTTGGAGATGAAATCGCAAAATACGCTGATAAAATCGATATCAAAACCAATAATCAAGAGATCAATAAATGCATAGATACAATCAAAACAAAACTTTCTGCACAAATAGATAAGAAGGGAAACTATACAAATACGAAATTTCTTGATGGTGCCTACTCTGCTGCAGCCAACGGAAGAGATAGTCTTATGTCATGGCTTGCACAAAATAAAATGATTCCTGCTAATTGGATTAATACCTCTCTTGATAAAGATACCTTGAAATCCTTTGACGATCTTTGTGCAAAACTCAATCAACAAAAGAAGCTCGCTGAGAATCCTCCTGAGACACTCCCATCACTAAAAGAAAAACAACATGCTGAAAAGCTTAAACTTGAACAAAAAGGATCGAAATCTGAGGATGACCGCAAAAGACTTCAGGCTTTGGACTTTTTAGAAAAGCATCCTGAAGAGCAAAAAAGGATTAACCAAGCAACGCTTGATAGCCTCAAAAAAGAACTTAAATATGGTGGATTAGTAGAATTAACAAATTCATGCCTTCTCAAACCTTTTGTCGAAAACTGATGAGGAGCTAAGGGTAAAAACGCTAATGTTTATAACGATATTATCGGATATGGACTTTGGGATCTCAGCGATGAAAATGCAAAAATCGCAGGAGAAATTATTGTGGAAATTGCTATTACCGTGGCGATTGCTGTTGCGACAGGTGGTATGTGAGGAGCTATTGTTGCAGGGATGCTTAGAGGACTAGCCACTGGAGCAAGGGCTGCGAGATGGGTTAGGCTCGCAAATACGATCAGGAAGATAGTTACTATTTGACAAAGATCGTACAAGGCTCTCAATTGGACAGGAAGAGCTACAAAACTCTGACTCCAAGCAAGTGGTCTTCTGCTAGAAGGAACTGCTTTTAATGCAGCATCGAATATGGTTCATAGTGCTATGCACGGAACATCTTTTGATACGCTTAATCTCAATCCTTTAGCAAAAGAAAATCTTAAAACTGCTGCCTTCCTCGGTGCACTCTCTGTAAGTAATCAACTTGCTCATACAGTATGGAAAGTCTGAGCTAGCACAAGAATTGGAATCAATCTTCAAAAAGGTCTCGAAGCTGCCAAACTTACAAAACCTGCAGCACGATGAGGACAAGTAGCAAGTGAACTTTGAGCAATGCTCGTTGCAGAACAAGCTATAAACTTCTCCTTTGGTCATGATGTGATTGATCCAAAAACATGAGAAGTAAAAACAGAAAGAAGCCTTCATGCACCAACACAACAAGATCTCATCCAAATGATCGGTATGATTTTGGCATTTAAAATGGTCAAACCAGCACTTTGGCATCGTATCGAACAGAAAATGAATAAAGGTACACTAGAAATTTGTAGAAGTGTAAATCCAAAGGAAGTTCTGGTAAGAGATAAGGTTTCTCAAAAAGTTGTACCACTCCAGAAATATATTGATAGTCAATATAATAACTATAAAAAGACTTCTGAACAGCACAAACTTCGTAATCATAATCAATGGCGAGAAAAGCAAAGCAAACATGAATCAGAAATCCTTAAAGCACAAGATTTGATTGCTAAGAATCCTAATCTTTTAAACTCATCAGCAATGACTACGCTCGGAAAAGCAAAAGACATAGTCAATCTCTCTTCAAACGATATCAAAAGAATTCAAAAAGAAATCTGACTAAAATGAAAGGAGGTAGATGGGGTCTTTGGACCAAAATCTAGAGAAGCTTTAAATCGCTACCTTGAAAATCTCAAAGTAACTCCTGAAGCACAACCTACAAGTAAAAAACAAGCTCTCTTTGATCAGTTTTCTGATAAAATCTTTTCTAAAGAAGGAGTGAAAATTTGAAATGATACCTATCAATATGTTTTTGAACAAAATATGACTGCAAATGCAAATCGTAAAGGAAGAATTAAACTCATCAAAAATGGACAAACCATTAGATCTGTCGAATCAGATATAAATAAGCTCCCTGACAATGCCAACGGAACTGGATTTAAAGAGCGCTTTAATCAACTCAGAGAAGAATATTTTAAGGAAAACATGAAAGTAAAACAAAAAAATCCTTCTGAGGAAAACTTTAATGCTCCTGAAACCAATGCAAGAAATAATGAACTCTTAAATCAAAAAGAATCTGAATTCATAGAGCCAAAACAAAAAGTTAATGAGATAGACATCAAAAGAGACAGCTCAGATCCCTTTAAAGAAGCCAAAGAATCAATGACACCAGAACAAAAAGAAAATCGAGACAAAAGCTCAAAAACGATTGATCTTAATTTTCAAAAAGCTGAAAAATGAGAAACAAACTGGGAAAGCATCAAATTAGATTGGGTAACAAAAACTCGATGAAATTCTGTACTGTTTATGGAAGTTACAAGAAATGCTATCTCTCGTCGAAGTAAACAAAACCTTAAAATTGATAAATCTTTTGTTCTAAAATTAAAAGAAAAACTAGGAGAAATTAAAACACAATTCAAAGATCTTTTGAGTAAATTCTGAGAACAATGGCAATATTTAAATAAAAAGATTGATGAATTTTTGAAAAAAGAAGACTTACCTAACAACAAAGAGAAAAAAGAACCTCTTCAAAAAGAAAACCATCCTCTAATTAAAGAAGGAATTGATTTTCAGCAAGACCTATTGGTAAATCAATATTTTGAAATTTATTGAAAGCCTGAGCATAAAATTGAGATAGGAAACGGAGTAATACTAGAAACAACTAATGTTATTAAACAAGGTAGCCGTCAGTATCTCATATGATATGTAAAAAAAGGATCAGACTTGCATTTAAGATTATTTTATAGATCAAATTCTGAAGGAGTTTGGAGATCTTGTCCATGAAATAGACTAAGTCCTGGGTTTTCAAAATGAGAAGAAATCCCAAACTATTCTTATGAAACAACCACAAGAGTTGATCCGAGCATTGGTAAACAATTTGATAATTTACCTGTAACAACTTATGAAGGAGGGATCAATCCTATTTTGGGACCTAGTGGAGTAGAACTATATGAAAGATATCAATCTTTTACACCATTGAGAAAAGAAATGATTTCTGAAATCAAGGTAGAAAAATTGTCTCGTTATGATAATGCTGTTGAGTTCTACATGAATAAAGATAGTAGTGACGTAATACTTGCATATAACTCCTTAAAAATTCCTTGACTTGACTATAAAGCCATGTCACCTAAATCATGAGCAAATTATTCTTATGAGCATGACTTCCTATGAAATGTTGAAGTTGAGGTATATTCTGTGCGATTCAATGGTAAACCCGTAGATATCCACTTTGCTAGAGCCAAACAATCTCCAGATAAAGTCTGGATTGAAAATATTGTTTACTCTGATGCAAAGCTCAATAGTTTCGGAATTTATGATAAACAAATCAATGCTGGACCTCTAACAGCAAAACCTATAGATTACGACAGTCAAGTTCCGTTTGATATGAGATGAAATCCTCATTTATGAATAGACTATATTGATATTAGAGACCTCTATCAAGGGAATCCTATAATCAAACAATATAAACAACTCAAAAACATACAATCATAAGCAGATAAACAACCTCCTTACTTGCATTTTAAGTCTGATTTTTTATACTGAGAGTCAGACTTTTATGTTTTTTTTGGGAAAAGGATTATGCAACTATTTTTTCATGAAAATATCCAGACAAGCTGAGATCACTTCAAACTCAAAGATGCTCCAGAAATCATCCGCTAACTCAGAAAAGTTCTTAGAGCAACTCCTGGGTATATTTTGTGTACAAAACCGTGAGAAGAGATAAGAAGTTGATCTTCAAAACTGGAATGACGGGGAGATGCCTACGAGAATTGTCAGGCAGTATGAGAAGTCAAATCCTCAAACTCAATCTGCGATGCTCATTGCCCGTCCCAACAAACAAGATAAATCCGAACTTATCGTACAAAAATTAACTGAAATCTGAATTCAGACTCTGTTTTTATCGGCATCAGAAAGATCTGTAGTCAAGAGCTTATTCTCCCAATAAACAAGAACGCTTACCTAAAATTATACAAGAAACCTTTGAACAATCACGAGGATGGGAAATAGTCAAAATCGAATTTATTAAAGACCTCAAGTATCTTTATGTAAAATATCAGCTTTGCATCTTTGATCTCAAAGAAAACAGCAACTGAAAAGCAAGTGTCAGAAGTAGACAAAAAATGTATTCTCAGATCAAACTAGATTGGGTAACAAAAAGCCAAATGTAAGCAGCTTTTTTCCTAAAATCTTTAACAAATTTTATAACTAAACCTAATCTCAATCTATCGAAAATAAATGTTTCTTTTATTCAGACCTTAAAGAGCAAAGTAGGAGAGATTAGCTCTAAATTTTAAAAAACAATGAATGAAAAGTGGGGAAAAGAAATTAACACCTTAAATAAGAAATTTATTCATATTGAACGAGAATTAAGAGAGAGAAAACGTATTAGAGAACTCCAAGAACAACAAGCTAGAAAAACAACAGAAGAGTTCAAAACTAAAATAGAAATTAGAGAATTTCTTAAAAAAGATATGTGATTTTCGATTTTTCTTAGTAAACAGGGAGGATTTACGAGATGGAATAAAAAACGAACTTGAGCAATCGATTCTGATATATTTAAAGCTTTTCCGGTAGATACATGGTGTCATGCTCATACGAAGATTGATTTTGATTACTTGTCCAGATTCTTTTCCGGTAGATATAAAGAATGATTGAGATTTGAATGATTTTATAAGCTATGAAAGCAAAAATAACCCAAATATTGTAAAAGAATCTGGACAAGTAATCAAAATCAATCTTCGTATGAGCATGACACCATGAATCAATTCAAGAAAAGTGATATATTTAGAATCCAAAATTGGGAATCAAATATTGTCTTCAGTTAGCATACCAAAAACATTCGTTCTAGAACGTAGACCTGATAGCTACATTAGGTATACAGTACTTTTTGATGCAAGAGTTCCTGCTTCTGAAAGGTTAAAAATCACACAGACATTAGTAAATAAAGTGGAAACAGCAACTGATAATGATCTCAGAAACTGAGGTATAAAGCGATTATCTGATTTTATTGAACAGGTAGCACAACAACAATACGATCAGATTGCTGAGTCTACAATTAACGAACTTTATCCTACGAACTAAAAAATCCTAAATATTATTCCTTTTTCTTTATTATATTATAAGTAAAATAAGGAGCAAAAAATATCCTTATTACATCTAATTTTTCAAAACAAGATATAAAAAATTTACTTGCTAAAGGAGAAATTGAGATAAGGTAACTTGGTAATCGTTAATAAATTTAAAACCTCTCAAAAAAGATGATATAGTATTAAATTTATCAGATATTTTTTTCGTGAATCATCCTACTTAAATCGAGCTTTCACAATTCTGATATTAAAATGGAAGGTCTTTACTTCTTCAAACTCCATGTATTCTCAGAATTCTTTTCTGAGGATTTCTACCTGCCATGTCATCATCTCTAGGAACATTACCAGACTTTTTACTTCCTGCTTGATGCCTTGAAGCTGAGAAAACATTTTTCTATACAGATCCAAACCATCATCTCCTCCTACAAAAGCAATTTTTGGTTCCCGTTTCTGCACATTACTTGGTGCATTTTCTTCAAAGGTTTTATCAGGGATATAGGGCAAATTAGCGGTAAGGATCAGATTTTTATTTTTTATAATCTCTTGATAACTCTCTAAAAAAACACATAAATCTGACTGCAACATCCTCATATCATACTTAGAAGCATCAATCAAAGCATCATAATTTTGCTTGGCAACGAGGAGTGCTTCTGCCGAAATATCAGCAAAAAACACCTCACGAAACTTATCACTATTCTGCAAAAGTACTGAACACCCCAGCACTCATGATCCTGTTCAAATATCAAGCAAAATATTGTCTGTATCATGATTTTCCTGCATCGCTTCTGTGATTGCAGTGATCATATATTCCGTTTCAGGTCTTGGAACGAGCGTATTTTCGTTTACTATAAACTTTACTCCAAAAAACTCTACAAATCCCAGTAAATATTCAAGCGGTTTATCTTCCTCTTCATACGCACGATAATCTACTCTAATACGCTGCTCTATTTCAGGAGAAAGTTCCTGCTGAGCATTGGTTCGCAAGTCGGTTCTCGTTGTATTGAGATAGTGGCAAAGGAGTTTTTCAAGGACAAATTTCTTTTTGAAAGCAGGGTCTTGGATGAGCATTTGGAGTTGCATTTTGGATTGTTTTCTTAACTAAAATCCTTAGAAGTATACGAAAGCTCTTGAAGTTTACAAGGTTTTAGTTGAGGAAGAGGGATGAAAGTAAGTTTCAAAAAAGTAAAAACTGAACATACGATTCTTTCTGAATTTATCCCTTTTTTGACTCGTTTAGAAAGAAAAGCTTGTATTCAAAGGATAATTCCATGAAGGATTCAAAGACAGCAAAAAGGCTCGTCAGAACTAAGATTTTCTATTTCTACCCCCACAGCAACAGGACGAAAAGCAAAAATGTCCAAAGGATCTACAAGTCAAGAACTCTTCATCATCACCACAACTCAAGATCCAACATTCAAAGAGCAACTGCTAAATTTACGAGAAACTTTTATTTCCGAATAAACAAGGTGCAAATTCTCTGACTTTTGATTAGTCTTTTCATCCTTATTTGGTTTTGGAGCTGGTTCCTGAATCAGGTTTTTTCTTGTTTATCTACAGAAAAAATTTCTAAGTGGATACTTCTTTTACGAGGAGGAGTACTTGTTTTAGTCCTCTTTGGATATGAAAAATTACTACCGCTCTTAGGACTTGATCATTCGCTTCTCTTTTTACGTGAAAACATCACACTCTGATCGACAGCAAATTTTTTGGTCTACAGTTTACTGATTGTCATAGGAATAACATTCATTTTCAAACAGATAAAAAATAAAAAAATCTGGATTCAGATTTTAGTTGGATGTTTAGTGCTTATCGGCCTTACTTTTATTGGGACAACACTTAGATCCTCTACCCTTATTCTCTATACTTTACTCGCAGCCTCTGTAGAAGAACTTTTCAAATTCACGCTCGGACATAATCAGTCAGAATCCTCAAAAAAAATAAATCCTTCTAGCTTACTCCTTTTCTCGCTTTTAATTGGTTTTTCTTTTAGTATCGCAGAAAATCTGCTTGCATTTCTACTTCAGCTAGTCCAATGAAGCTCAATCACAACGGGGATGCTCGTATGAAGAGGACTTGTAACTGCATTCATTCATATCGTAGCAACAGGAAGTATTGCTTTTATTATCATGAAATACAGAAATATTGGCCTTTTTTGGAGATATATCTTTGCACTCCTCCTAGGATTTTCTATTCATAGTATTTATAATCTTTCACTTGAAGCAGGACTTTCTTTTGTGAGTATTCTGCTCGCAGTAGCTGGAGGAATCGCACTAAGCTATCTGATTTTTCATCTTGATGAACTGTATGAATAAAATTAAAAGAATACTATCCTAGTAGTCCTCTATTGATAAGCTCTCTTTTAATATAATCAGGGTTATTTGCTGCTTCTAATGCTTGATCAATACCGATCATCCCTTTCTCTATAAGAATCAAAAGACTCTCCTCCATCAGCTGCATTCCAGAAACTCTATTGGTATACATTACACTTTTAAGCTGATTGAGCTTATTTTCTCTAATAACATTCGCTACCGCTGTGGTATTGAGAAGCACTTCCTGTGCAAGGGTCAATCATGGCTTATCAACTCTTTTTAGGAGTTTTTGAACAACGATTGCTGACATATTTTCTGCAAGCTGTGTTCTAATATGATTCTGTTCATCAGAGGTAAAAGATCCAATAATCTTATTCAATGCCTGCTCTGCTGATCTTGCATGCACTGTCGTCAAAACCAGATGCCCTGTTTCAGAGAGCAAAATCGCCTGCCTAATTCCCTCTAAGTCTCTAATTTCCCCAAAGAGAATCACATCAGGCCTCTGTCTAAGTGCATACTTCATCGCATTAGAAAAAGAAGAAACATCTTTTCAGAGTTCTTTTTGATCAATAATACTTTCTTTTGGATCAAAAACATATTCAATTGGATCTTCAATCGTCAGAATATGCTTTTTTTTATGCTGATTAATTTCCTCAATCATCGCTGCTAAAGTCGTTGATTTACCTGACCCAGTTGGACCTGCAAGGAAAATAATTCCATTTTCTCTGTAAGCAAGCTCTTTGAAAATTGGAGGCAAATTCAAACTTTTGAGATCAGGGATTTCTTTTCTAAGAAGCCTAGAAACGATCATAATATGTCCTCTTTGACGAGAAATATTTACTCTATATCTCCTATCCTGATAACCTACTCAGAGGTCCAGACTTCCATTTTTTTCAAAATACTCCAAGCCTGTCTTATTCATCAGTGTAAGTGCAATCTTATTGAGCTTATCATCATCAAGTTTTTCGAGCTCATCTTGTCTGTAAACTTCCTCCATGATCCTGAGAGCAGGAGGTTCATTATAAGTCAAATACATATCAGAAGCATTTTTCTGAAGCATCAAATCATTAAGAAACTCAACATATTTTACAGGATCGCTAAATTTCATAGATTCAAGAAAAAAATAAAAAACAGACTGATTCAAGTATACAGCTTTCTGCCTCAAAGTCAAAAAAAATAAAAAAAAATCTGACTCCAGTATTCTGAAATCAGATTTATATAATTTAGCAAGGAAGAAAATCCTGAGTGAAATATCCTCCAAAAAAAAGAACCTCTGTTCTGAATGCTATATGCGATATAAAATACATATACACATCCTCACGATAAGGACGCATATCAGAAGAAGCTAAAATATGTATTAAAATTTTAGTTTCCTCTTCTGTTAGCTCCACAGAGCCGTCTTCGGTTTCGTCTAGTTGAATAACAAATTCTTGATATCCATCTAAAAGAGGTAAAGAGAGTGCCTCTTCAATTTTTTCTAAAAGGAATTTTTTTTCTGTATCACTTGTTGATTCCCATCTCTTATTTACTTTTTCGTAAAAATCGAGATCGGAAACAAACAGATGTAAATTTTTCTGATCTACACCAATACCTGAATCTTCCAAA
>ERZ772930.578-NODE-578-length-11244-cov-12.8694_pt1 | contig 11244 bp, 9 predicted proteins | sample MGYA00511685_ERZ772930 | MGnify/ENA primary metagenome ERZ772930 (study PRJEB29015, sample SAMEA2738053) | human oral metagenome | biome: human oral; feature: human-associated habitat; material: saliva | place: China | collected 2226 ... | reverse complement strand
TGAACAGGAACTGCTCGTCGTGGCCCAGGCGGGCACGCACGTAGTCGTGCAGGACACGGCGGATTTCCTCGCCCCACTGCCACGCGACGGAGTCGGCGGCCTCGGCGGTCACCACGGCCTCGTGCATCTCCGGATTGGTGACGGAGGCGGGATGCAGGGCGGAGCGCTTCTCGACAGCGTGAGAGACCAGGCCGTTGAAGAAAACAAGCGAGATTTCGCCGTGCAGGTCGATCTCCTCGACGTAACGCTGGATCATGACGGAACGACCATCGCCGAGCAGCCCTTGCACCTGTCGCATGGCGGCTTGGCGCTGGCGGATGTCCACGGTCGTGTAGCGGCCGATGTCACGCACGCCAGAGGACACGGCGGGCTTGACGACGAACTCACCGAAGGCCGGGAAGCGCGTGTGAATCTGATGCTTGGACAGATTCTGCTCGGGTTCCAGCCAGCTGGTGGGAATCGTCGGCATACCCAGGGCGGCCAGCTCCCTCAGGTAGTGCTTGTCCGTGTTCCAGTTGAGAACGTCGGCGGAGTTTTGGACGCGCCGCAGCTGGCGGGTCCATTCCAGGAACGCCGGGCGGTCCTGCGCGTAGTCGGAGACGGAGCGAACGACGACCATGCCGGCGTCGGACCAGTCAACGTCGGGGTCGTTCCACACCTTGATCTGGGGGTCGCAACCGCGCAACGCCAGCTCATCGAGCAGGCCCTCTTCGCCGGGAAACAGGTGGGGCATGGACGCGCAGGTCACCAGGGTGACTTTGGGTGGGGTCGTCATGTGTGTCCTTGAGTGTCGTATCGGTGTCGTGGGAGGTAACGAGGTCGGGGCTGGGCCGCGGCGCACGCTCAGTTGTGCCCTGGCGCGGCCACGCCCTTAGCGCAGGCCCAGGGGGCGCTGCGACGCTTCGGAGAGGAGCTCGCTGAGCAGGTCCGGGTAGGACAGGCCCGCGGCCGCCCACATCTGCGGGTACATCGAGATCGGGGTGAAGCCGGGCATCGTGTTGACTTCGTTGATGATGACGGTGTCGGTGGCCTCGTCGAGGAAGAAGTCGACGCGCGCCAGGCCCTCGCACTCGAGGGCATCGAAGGCGCGCCAGGCGGTCTCGCGGATGCGATCGGCGTATTCGGGGGTGACGTCGGCCGGGCAGGACAGGCCGACGACGTCGTCCACGTACTTGTGCTCGTAGTCGTAGAACTCGCCCTCGGGGACGACGATCTCGCCCAGGGGCGCGGTGCCGCTGCGCCAGTCGGGGCGCGAGCCGAGGACGCCGCACTCGACCTCGCGGCCGGAAATGGACGCTTCGACGATGATGCGCGGGTCGTGGTTCGCGGCCTCCTTGATGGCCACGGGCAGGTCCTCGCGGCAGGTGACGCGCGAGATGCCGACGGAGGAGCCGGCGCGGCAGGGCTTGACGAAGACGGGGAAGCCGAGGCGCTCGATGCGGTCCATGCAGGCGGTGGCGTCGGCGTCCCACTGGCGGGCGGTGACCAGCTCCCACTGGCCCACGTCGATGCCGGCGGCAGCCAGGACGGTCTTGGTCAGGTGCTTGTCCATGGACACCGCCGAGGAGGTCACGCCGCAGCCCACGTAGCGCACCCCTGCCATCTCGAAGAGGCCCTGGATGGTGCCGTCCTCGCCGTAGGGGCCGTGCAGGAGCGGGAACACGATGTCCACGTGGCCCAGGTCCTCCACGCCGATGACGCGCGAGTCCGGGGCATCCGGGTCGCCCTCGTAGGTGAGCTCAACGAGGTTGCCCTCGCCCGGGGTCAGGGCGACGCGGGTCGCCCCGGCGGTGACGGACTGGCCCTTCCCGTCCTTGAATTCCAGCGCCGACGGGTCATCGGCGACGCGCACCCACTGGCCGTCGCGCGTGATACCCAGCGGGATCACGTCCCACTTGGTGCGGTCGATGGCGGTCAGGATACCGGCGGCCGTCGAGCACGAGATCTCATGCTCGGAGGAGCGTCCACCAAAGACGATGAGGACGCGAGGACGAGAAATTGCAGTCATGGGTCCAAGACTACCGCGCGGAAGGCGCCTGGTGCCCGCGTGCGCGAGGTTTAGACCAGCTCGATCTTCCAGCCGTCCATCTTTTGGGGGCGGGCGAGCAGCATACGCCCCATGTCCTCGATGCTCGCGCGTCCCTCGACGACCTCGACGACTGCGCCCGTGATCGGCATGTCGACGCCGACGGAGGCGGCGACCTGCAGGATCGGCGCGGCAGAGGCGACGCCCTCGACGACGCCCGGGGACAGCGCCATGGCCTCGGCCAGGCTCATGCCGGATCCCAGGCGGTGGCCGAGCGAGAAGTTACGCGACAGGCGCGAGGAGCAGGTGGCGACCAGGTCGCCGATGCCCGACAGGCCGGCGAATGTCGCGGGGTCCGCGCCGAGCGCTGTGCCCAGGCGGGTCATTTCCGCCAGGCCGCGCGTGATGAGGGTCGAGCGGGTGTTGATGCCCAGCCCCATGCCCTCGGCCGCGCCGATGGCAACGGCGATGACGTTCTTCGTGGCGCCGGCCATCTCGGTGCCCACGACGTCGGAAGAGACGTAGGGGCGGAAGTAAGAGTTGTGACAGGCCTTCGCGATCTCCTTGGCCAGCTCCACGTCGGTTGCAGCCACGACCGTCGCCGTGGGCTGGCGTTCCGCGATCTCGCGCGAGAGGTTCGGGCCCGACAAGACGGCGATGCGGTCACTGGGTGCGCCCGAGGCCTCGGCGATGATCTCATCGACACGCTTGAGGGAGCCGAGCTCCAGGCCTTTGGCCAGGGACAGCAGGGCAACGCCGGGGGCGAAGGATGCGCGGGCTGCCTCCAGCGTGGCGCGCACGGCCTTCACGGGCACGGCGACGACCACCAGCCGCTTACCGGAAACGGCGCGGGCTATGTCCGTGGTCGCCTCGATGCGTTCGGAGAGGGTGATGCCCGGCAGATACGTCGGGTTCTCTCCCCCATTGATGAACGAGATCGTGTCGGCGTTGCGCCCCCACATCGTCACATCCACGCCCGCGTCGGCGAGCACCTGAGCGAACGTTGTTCCCCACGCTCCCGTTCCCAGGACCGCTGCTGTCGTCATACTCATCGAGACCTCCCTGTCACCCCAATTCTACTAGGATGGGAAAACCATCACACTTCAAGGAGGGGCTTTGTCTCACCGCCGCGCCTTGTCCACCGCCACGCTCGCCATCCTCGCGCTCAGCGCATGTTCGCCTTCCGCTCCGGCGAACGATCCGCCCCAGCCCGCCCCGGCCTCGTCGCAGGCGAGCCACTCCCCCGCCGCATCGGCGGACGCACAGTCAGGGCAGGGGGCGCCCGGAAGCGAGCCCGGCCTGGATACGGCGAGACCGATCAACGCGGACAACTGGATGTCGTCGGTGTCGATGCTGCCGCCCATGCGCTCAAGTGACCCCGATAAGGCGCTGGTCCTCACCGCGGTCCGCGCGGCGACGCACGAGGGCTTCACCCGAGTCGTGCTGGAGTTCGACGGCGAAGGCTCCCCGGGCATCCGCCTGGCACAGTGGAGCGACCAGGCGCTAGAGCAGGGGCGAGGTTTACCCATCGACGTCGAGGGAGCAGCAGTTCTGGAAGTCATCCTCGACGGGACGCCGATGACTGCTACCTCACCACAGGGCAGTTATCCCAGCGGGGAGCACACGCACGCAGGGGACCTGGACATCGTCTCGGATGGGACCTTCGAGGACAACACGCACGTCGTCATCGGCGCACCCACCGAGCGCCAGTTCCAGATCGGGTTCTTATCCAACCCCTCGCGCGTGGTCATCGATATACGGAACTAGCCCTTCTTTTTCGCCGCCTTCTTCGCCTTCTTGGCGCGCTTGGCCTGTTCTTCCTCCCACCAGGGGCCGGCCTGCGTAGCGGGGTCCCAAACCTTGTCCGGCACGGGCAGCCCGCGCAGCTTGCCCACACCCGCGCGCACCGCGTCGCTGATGCGCCTCGTCGCCTCGTTGACGGCGTCGTGGTCCTCCGAGCCCGCCGGGCTCATCAGGTCGGACAGGTCGATGGGCTCGCCGAAGTGGTAGAAGACTCGCCGGCCCGGTCGCATGTCGATGCCCTTGGCATTGTAGGGAGCCATGATGTCCTGCGGGCCCCACTGCGAGACGGGAATGACGGGCACGCCCGTGTCGAGGGCCAGTCGGGCGGCTCCGGACTTGAATTCCATCGGCCACTGGTCGGGATCACGCGTGAGGGTGCCCTCGGGGAAGATGCCGACGACCTCTCCGGCTTTCAGGGCCTCGCGGGTGGGCGCCAAGACGGCCGAGGGGTTGGAGTCGCGGTTGACGGGGATCAGGCCCATTCCCTTGATGATCCAGCCGAACACCGGCACAGAGAACATCGACTTCTTGGCCAGGAAGCGCACGGCGGTGTCGCGTTTCATGAAGTACCAGCACAGGCACAGCGGGTCCACGTTGGACAAGTGGTTGGGCACCAGGAGGAAGCCACCCTCGGCGGGGAGGTTCTCTTCACCGCTCACGGTAAACTTGATCCAGGGCGTCATGATGGGCGTCAGGACGCCCTTCGCGAAGGAATAAAAGCCGGAGACTGCAGTCATGGCTCAATTCTAAGGGGAGCGCTCCCCCACGGCGCAAAACCCTGCCCCCACCTTACAGAGCAACCGAGCGCAGCTCACACACGGAGCGGTGACGAGCGCTGCCTCAGACGAGCACGGAGACAACGCCCGGGGCGACGTCCACGGTGAAGGGAATCGAGGCGATGCGGTCACCGTCCGCCATCGCAACCATGCCCTCGGGAGCGGCGAAGGACACGACGCGAGCGCTCTCCACCTCGATAGCCGGGTGGTTCTTGGCACGTCCGGCCACCACCTTGGCCAGGACCGGGAGGGCTCGCGCGATCGACAGGGGGCCCACGTGACACACCTCGAGGACGCCGTCACTCATATCCGACGACTCGACCAGGGTGATGCCGCCACCAAAGCGCCCGGAATTGGACACCGACGCAATCCATCCGCTCATGTTGCGTTTAACCCCGTCCACGGTCGCCACGATCTCGGTGGGTTCGTGCGAGGCCAGGGCCGCGAAGGCACCGTAGCCGTAGGCCAGCGGCCCAGACGACAGCGAAGACTCGTTCGCGAGGATGTTCGCTCGCGCATCCAGGCCAATCGAGACGATGCCGAGCGCGAGGCGGACCCCATCACGCGAGCGCACCCACATGCCATCCAGGGGACGAACACGGGAAGACAGCGAATCCGAGGAGGAGGCCCCGACCTCGTCGGCAGACAAACCGAGGGACGCCAGGCGCCTTGCGCGCATCAGCGGGTCCGTGCCGATACCGAGCGCGCGGCACAGGTCGTTGCCGCGCCCGCCGGGCATAGGAACGAAGAGGGCGTCGGACTCGTGGCAGCCGCGCGCCACGGCGCTCAGGTACCCGTCCCCGCCCAGGGCTGCGACAATCGAGCCGGCGACAACCTCGCCCGCAAGTGCTGAAGGATCGTCACCCGGCGTCGTCAGGCGTACCGCGACCTCCCAGCCTCCGCCGCGCAGGATGCGCACAATGCGAGGGCCCAGGCGCACGCTGCGCCCGCCCGCCGACATCGACGAGACCAGCAACAACATGGAGCGTCGCGTACCCCGCCCACCCATGGGCTCAGGCGTCCAGGTAGCGCACGCGCGCATCCAGCTGGTGGAGCTTGCGCGTGAAGTGCTCGTAGCCGCGCGAAATCACGTCGATACCCGACACCGTGGAGGTGCCCGAGGCCGCCAGCGCCGCGATCAGGTGCGAGAAGCCTCCGCGCAGGTCCGGGACCTCGATGTCCGCGCTGTGCAGCGGAGTCGGGCCCGAGATGACCGCCGAGTGGTAGTAGTTCTTCTGGCCGAAGCGACAGGGCGTTCCACCCAGACACTCGCGGTACACCTGAATGTTGGCGCCCATCTTGCGCAGCGCCTCGGTGAAGCCAAAACGATTCTCGTACACGGTCTCGTGAACGATCGACAGACCCTCGGCCTGGGTGAGGGCGACGACGAGGGGCTGCTGCCAGTCCGTCATGAAGCCCGGGTGCACGGCCGTCTCCAGGGCGATCGAGTGCAGCGGCTCGCCCGGGTGGTAGAAGCGGATGCCGTCAGCGTCGATGTCGAAGGCGCCACCCACCTTACGGAAGGTGTTCAGGAAGGTTGTCATGTCGGGCTGGTGAGCGCCGCGCACGTAGATGTCGCCGTGGGTGGCTAGGGCGGCGGCGGCCCACGAGGCGGCCTCGATGCGGTCCGGCAGGGCCGTGTGGCGGTAGCCCTTCAGGTTGTCGACGCCCTCAATGCGGATGGTGCGGTCCGTGTCCACCGAGATAATCGCGCCCATCTTCTGCAGGACGTTGATGAGGTCGAGAATCTCCGGCTCAATGGCTGCGCCCTTGAGCGTCGTGATGCCCTCGTTGCGAACGGCGGTGAGCAGGGTCTGCTCGGTGGCGCCCACCGACGGGAAGGGCAGTTCGATGATCGCGCCGTGCAGGCCGGAGGCGGGGCGCTTGATGTGCACGCCGTCGGGCTGCTTGTCGACGATCGCGCCGAACTTGCGCAGCGTCTCCAGGTGGAAGTCGATGGGACGCCCACCGATCGCGCAGCCACCCAGCTCGGGGATGAAAGCCTCGCCCAGCTGGTGCAGCAGCGGGCCGCAGAAGAGGATCGGGATGCGCGAGGCGCCCGCGAGCGTGTCGATGTCGGAGCGCGACGCGATCTTGACGTTCGAGGGGTCCATGCGCAGCGTGCCGCGATCCTGATCGAAGTCGATCGCCACCCCGTGCAGGCTCAAAAGGTCCGAGACGACGTCGGTGTCGCGGATGAGCGGCACGTTGTAGAGCACGGAGGGGGTGTCAGCGAGCAGCGAGGCGACCATGGCCTTGGGCACGAAGTTTTTGGCGCCACGAACGGTGATCTCGCCGCGCAGCGGGTGGCCGCCCTCGACTTGCAGGATGGATGACATGAGTGCTCCTCACTATGACGTAACTGGCCCCTACTCTAGCTAGGTAGGGGCCAGTGTGCGAGGTCGTTCAGTCGCGAGCGGACGTGACGTCTTCCTTGGGGAGGAATTTCGCCGGGAGCGTGCGCGGCTTGAAGGAGGGGCGCGCGGCCTCGTAGGCCTCGATCTCGTCCTCGTGGCGCAGGGTCAGGGCGATGTCGTCCAGGCCCTCCATGAGGGTCCAGCGCACGTAGTCGTCAATCTGGAAGGTGCCCGAGATCGCACCGGCACGCCAGGTCTTATCCTCCAGGGAGACGGTCACCTCGGTGCCGGGCTCGGCCTCGAGGAGCTTCCACAGGGACTCGCAGTCCTCCTGGGAGATGATGCCGGTGACCAGGCCCTGCTTACCGGAGTTGCCGCGGAAGATGTCGGCGAACTTGGGGGCCAGGACGACGCGGAAGCCGTAGTCCTTGAGGGCCCACACGGCGTGCTCACGCGAGGAGCCGGTGCCGAAGTCGGGGCCCGCGATCAGGACGGAGCCGTTCTTGTAGGCCTCCTGATTCAGGACGAAGTCGGGGTCGTTCCTCCACGCGGCGAAGAGGGCGTCCTCGAAGCCGGTGCGGGTCACGCGTTTGAGGTAGACGGCGGGAATGATCTGGTCGGTGTCGACGTTGGAGCGGCGCAGCGGGACGCCGGTGCCGGTGTGGGTGATGAACTTTTCCATGGTGCGTCAGTCTTTTCTTCCGTGGGGGACGAGGCCGGGGCCCTCCCCCGCTGTCGGGTGGCGGGAGGGCGGGCCTCAGAGGTCGGCCGGGGAGGACAGGGTCCCTCGCACGGCGGTGGCGGCCGCGACGAGCGGGGACACCAGGTGCGTGCGGCTGCCCTTGCCCTGGCGGCCTTCGAAGTTGCGGTTGGAGGTGGAGGCCGAGCGGTCTCCCGCGTTCATCGTGTCGGGGTTCATGCCCAGGCACATGGAGCAGCCGGCGTTGCGCCATTCGGCGCCGAAATCGGTGAAGATCGTGTCGAGGCCCTCGGCCTCAGCCTGGAGGCGCACGCGGGCGGAACCGGGCACGACCATGACGCGCACACCCTCGGCCTTGCGACGTCCCTTCACCACGCTGGCGGCGGCGCGCAGGTCTTCGATGCGTCCGTTGGTGCAGCTGCCGATGAAGACCGTGTTGACGGCGATCTCGCGCATCGGGGTGCCGGCCTTGAGGTCCATGTACTCCAGGGCGCGCTCGGCGGCCGCGCGGGCAGTTTCATCGGTGAAGTCCTCGGGGGCGGGGACGGTCGCGGACAGCGGCACGCCCTGGCCGGGATTGGTGCCCCAGGTGACGAAGGGCTCGATGTCGGCGGCCTCGAGGATGACCTCGGCGTCGAAGACGGCGTCCTCGTCGGAGGCCAGGGAGGACCAGTATTCGACGGCGCGGTCCCAGTCCTCGCCCTCGGGGGCGTGGGGGCGGCCCTTGATGTAGTCGAAGGTGGTCTGGTCGGGTGCGATCATGCCGGCGCGAGCACCCGCCTCGATCGACATGTTGCAGATCGTCATGCGGCCCTCCATGGAGAGCTCGCGGATCGCCTGGCCGCGGTATTCCAGGACGTACCCCTGGCCGCCACCGGTGCCGATCTTGGCGATGACTGCCAGGATGATGTCCTTGGCGGTCGACCCCTGGGGCAGGGAGCCGTTGACGGTGATCGCCATCGTCTTGAAGGGGGCCATCGGCAGGGTCTGGGTGGCCAGGACGTGCTCGACCTGGCTGGTACCGATGCCGAAGGCAAGCGCACCGAAGGCACCGTGCGTAGAGGTGTGGGAGTCACCGCACACGATCGTCATGCCGGGCTGGGTGAGACCCAGCTGGGGGCCGACGACGTGAACGATGCCCTGGTCAGCGTCTCCCAGGGAGTGCAGGCGCACGCCGAACTCCTCGGCGTTCTTGCGCAGGGTGTCAATCTGGGTGCGGCTCGTGATGTCCGCGATGGGCAGGTCAATGTTGACCGTGGGCGTGTTGTGATCCTCGGTCGCGATCGTCAGATCCGGGCGGCGCACCTGGCGGCCGGCCAAGCGCAGGCCCTCGAACGCCTGGGGGCTCGTGACCTCGTGCACCAGGTGGAGGTCGATATACAGCAGGTCGGGGGCACCGTTCTCACCCTTGGAGACGATGTGGTCGCGCCACACCTTTTCCGCCATCGTTGCGCTCATTGGTCCTCCTCTGGTCCCCTCTATGGAGACACGGTGTCAGTCTTGCTTCGTCACCTAATGGAAGCGCCTTCGCTTCTCAGTGACCTGCCGATCTCACGTCTCGGACGCCCCTTTGATGCGTTTCACTATCCGACAGTTTGCCATCTCAAAAGATGAGATATTAAATAGTTGTATGGAAGAGCAAACATCCAGTGGCGTCGGCGTCCTCGACAAGGCAGCGCTGGTCCTCAGCGCTCTGGAAGCGGGACCGGCCACACTCGCACAACTCGTTACCAGCACCGGACTGGCTCGTCCGACCGCTCACCGCCTCGCGGTGGCCCTCGAGTATCACCGCATGGTCGCACGCGACATGCAGGGCCGTTTCATCCTGGGACCCCGCCTGCAGGAGCTCTCCTCCGCGGCTGGTGAAGACCGATTGCTCCAGGCCTCCATGCCCGTCCTGCAAGCCCTCCGCGACCACACGAAGGAATCCTCCCAGCTCTTCCGCCGCCAGGGTGACTACCGTGTGTGCGTCGCGGCCTCCGAACGCGAGATGGGCTTGCGCGACTCCATCCCGGTGGGCGCCACGCTGTCCATGAGCGCCGGATCCGCCGCCCAGGTCCTGCTCGCCTGGGAGGAACCCGACCGCCTGCACCGGGGCCTGTACGGCGCCTCCTTCAACGCGACCATGCTCTCCGAGGTCCGCCGCCGCGGCTGGGCCCAGTCGGTGGGCGAGCGCGAACCTGGCGTTGCCTCCGTGTCCGCACCCGTGCGCGGCCCCTCCGGGCGAGTCCTCGCCGCCCTGTCGATCTCCGGCCCCATCGAGCGCATGGGCCGTCAGCCCGGACGCCAGCACGGCCCCTCCGTCATGGCTGCCGCCAACCGTCTCTCAGAGTTCCTCGCAACCGTCGAAGACGCCGCGGACCTCTAAGCACTACGCGAGACACACGACGCGGGGAGGGCCGGGACGATTCAATCGTCCCGGCCCTCCCCGTCTCAGCGCCCTCCCGTCAGGGAATCAGCCGCCCGGAGGCGTCGAAGCGGTAGGTCGTGCCGTTCACTGTGACGCTGCCCGTAGCCATCGCACCCGAGGGGTGGCAGAAGTACCAGGTCTGCCCCTCCTTGAGCCAGCCGATGGCCATCTCGCCGCTGCCCGTCAGGAAGTACCAGGTACCCCCCAGGTTCAGCCAGCCGGTGGCCATTGCTCCATTGCCGTGCAGGTAGTACCAGGAGGAGCCCAGGTGCTGCCAGCCGGTGGCCATCGCGCCGCTGCCACTGAGGTAGTACCAGGTGCCATCATCGTCGAGCCAGCCGATCGCCATGACTCCCGACTGCGGATCCAGGTAGTACCAGGAGCCGCCGGTGGAGAGCCATCCGGTCGCCATCGCGCCAGAGGGAGCGTAGTAGCGCCACTCGCCCTCTTCGTTGTCCCAGCCGGTCTTCATCCAGCCATCTGCGTCGAAGGCGTAGGTCGCGCCGCCCAGCTCAATGCGCTCGTTCGCCGGGTAGGTGCCGTCCGGGTAGCTCAGCCACCAGCGTCCATCGGCGGCGCGCAACCACGTACCGTCGCTCGCAATGGGACCGGGGGTCACGCGATCGCCGGCCCGCTGGGTAAAGACAGCGACCGTGCGGGCGGGAACCTCGACGACACCGGTCTTGGCGTCAAAGGACGCATCCTTGACGACCGCGTCAGCACCCGTTGCCTGCGCCTCGTGCAGCATGAACACGCGTCCGGCCAGACCCTCGACGCGCTGCTTGAGCGGCTGATCCGTCGCGTTGAACACGACGAGGGCCCCGTCGAGCTGCGGGTCGACGTCCGTGCCTTCCCCGGCCTCGTCGTTGATGAGCATCATGATGGTGCCGTCGACGGCCCCCTCACCCGAGTTCGGGAAGCTCACCTTCGAGCGGATCAGGTCCGCGCTGCCCAGCGTGAACAGGCGCGAGGAGGAACGCACGCGCAGGAAGTCCATCGCGATCTCCGAGGAGGTGTCGATCTGCTCCGGCGTCGGCTTCAGATCGGGGTTCTCCAGGAGCGGACGCATGTGATCCCACGCCGCGCCATTCTTCGACTTCACGGGCAGGCCTCGACCGAAGCCGTTGTCCTTCATCGTCCAGTCAATCGCGTTGAAGTGATCGCCCGAGTTG
>ERZ772930.577-NODE-577-length-11259-cov-5.30186_pt1 | contig 11259 bp, 11 predicted proteins | sample MGYA00511685_ERZ772930 | MGnify/ENA primary metagenome ERZ772930 (study PRJEB29015, sample SAMEA2738053) | human oral metagenome | biome: human oral; feature: human-associated habitat; material: saliva | place: China | collected 2226 ... | reverse complement strand
CTCGAGCGCCTGCTGAGCGTTGTCCAGAACGCCCGGCTCCTGGTCGTCGGGGGTCGCATCGCTGACAGCCTGCTTCCAAACCTCGGCGTCGACTCCGGGAGGCGGCAGCTCGCGCAGGTGGCCCTTGAGGCGGGTGGACTGTGACTGGAGCGACACGAATGTCATGCCACCCGACACGACACCGCCGATGACGGGAATAACCTTGGAGACGCCCTGTGCAAAGCTCTTCTTCGTGAGGTTGATGCCGATGAAGCGCAGGCACTGCTTCATGACCGGGTACCACGAGGTCTTTGTCAGAGCTTGCTTCGTCACCTGCTTTTGGAAGGCGGGCACCGCAACCGAGCGCGCGAAGGCCGTCAGCGACTGGGCCGCGCCGCCCACGCCGAGCATGACTCCGAAGAACACCGCGAGGACGCCGATCGTCTCGTCGTCGACCTCGTCCATGTCGCTGAGGAGCTCACGCCAGCCATACAGGTAGGCGAGCTTCTGCATGATCCTGAAGGCGTGCACGTAGTACTGGGTCAGGTCCGCGGGGATCGTGCCGAGCATCGCGAAGCCACCGGGGAGGCCTGCGGCGAAGGACATCGCCGCGGACTTGTTCGTCTCGAAGGAGATGATGCCATCCGCGAGCTTATCGAGATCGGTCAGGCAGACGCCGGCGAGGACGGGGTTCGAGTCGACGGCACTCGCAATCGCATCGTCGCTCATGTGGAGTTTGCGCAGCTCCTGACGGAGGAACTCGTCGCGGGTGATGCGTACGCCGCGGATGCGCACGACCTTCTTGAGGAACTCGATCGCGTACTGTTCGGCTTCGGAGTCCTGCTGGGCAATCGTGTCGCGCAGCTCGGCGACGCCCTCGGTCGCATCGTCCGTGAGTTCTACTTCGCCGCTCGTGTCAAGGACAATCTCTCGGCCATCTTCTTCGAATTCACCGTTGATGCCAAGCTCGTCGAGGTTGTCGCTCATCTCATTCCTTTACACTCCATTGTCGCCTCACCACGAGGCCTGGATACGCGACAACTATAACCTAGTTTTCCTCCGCGATGGCGCTCATGACACACCGTCATTTTGCTCGGATGCGAGAACGTCCGGAACGGCCCTACGCTGGTCTCATGTGGATCCTCGCCGCCGCTCTGTCAGCCCTGTTCGCGGGTCTGACTGCCGTCCTGGCGAAGGCGGGCGTCGCGTCGACGAGCTCGACGGTCGCGACGGCGCTGCGCACGGTTGTCGTGGCCGCGGGGGCGTGGGGTATGGCGGCGCTGACGGGAACGGCCTCCGGCGTTACCTCTATCGACGGGGCATCTGCGCTGTTCCTAGTGTTGTCCGGGTTGGCGACGGGGGCCTCGTGGCTGTGCTATTTCGCGGCGCTGTCTCGAGGGGATGTATCCCGCGTGGCACCGATCGACAAGCTGTCGACGGTCCTGGCGATCATCCTCGCGCTCATCCTGCTGGGCGAGCCGGTGAGTGTGTGGGGCGCGGCCGGGATTATCGCGATCACGGCGGGGACGCTCCTGATGGTGGAGCCGTCCGACCTGTCGGGCCTGCCTCGAGCGCTGCGCCGGGGCGGGAGCTGGCTAACGTTCGCGCTTGGGTCCGCACTGTTTGCCGCGTTGACGTCGATTCTCGGGAAGGTCGGTATTTCTGGTGTGGATCCGACGCTGGGAACAGCGGTGCGCACGCTGGTCGTGCTGGCAATGGCGTGGATGATCGTGGGCGCGCAGGGGCGCCTGGGAGAGGTCCGGTCTATCCCCGGCCGCGAGCTGGCGTTTATCGTCGCGTCGGGCGCTGCGACATGCGCGTCGTGGCTGGCCTACTATCACGCGCTGAAGGATGGTCCCGCCTCGGTCGTCGTGCCCATCGATAAGCTGTCGATCCTCGTGACCGTCGCCGTGTCGGCCGTGGCGTTTCACGAGCGTTTCACACCGCGCTACCTGCTCGGCCTCGCCCTGATGTGCGCGGGGACGGCGGCCATGGTGGTGGCGTAGATTCGTGCCTGCTCGGCGTGTTAGTGGCCTTGTTTTTCTTCTGCGGTGTCGGTGTTGTTAACGATGAGTTGACCGAGGGGGAACGGGCCGGTTGTTTCGGTGGTGGTGACCAGGCCGTTAATGGTCTGGGTGTCTCCCGTGAAGGGGTTGGTGGCCGTGCCCGCCCAGGTGGTGGTGAGTGTGATGGTGCGCGTGGCACTGGGGTATGGGCCGTCGAGGAAGGACTTCCACCCGTTGGGAGCCTTGTAGTAGTGGCGAATGAGGGCGGGGTCGGTGTTGGGATCCATGCCCTCTTGCCAGGGCATCCCCGGCGAGGTCGTGGTCAAGTCCGGGGTCCCATCTCCCCAACTCCACGTGTAGGACGTGGCCGTGAGGGTGACCGTGATGTCGTGGCCCAACAGTGTGACGGTGTGGGTCTGCGTGGGATGGGTGGCAGCGACGAGCGTGGGGATGTACTTGTTTGTGTACGACACACCTTCGGGCCGCTTGTGCAGACCCGCACCGTCGGCGTGGATCGTCGTGGCTGCGTAGTACAGGATCTCGCGCGTGGTTGGAGCATGCCCCGCGTTATTGCCGTCCCCCTTCCGTGTAATGTGCGCACACACAAATGGGGCAGATTCAGTCCCATCCGGCAACGTCACTGTGTGCATTGTGTGGCCATCGCACTTATCGTCCTCCGCGTAGGCGTGTGCCTCTGCGCTTGCATCAGCAGAATTCGACAAACGGATCGAGTCGTCCACGTTGTTGATTTGAGATGCAGGGGGAGCTTCTGCAGGAGCAGCCTGATGTCCCCATTTTTCGTCAGCGCTTACTTTTATACCGTCATTCCCATCTGCTTCTACCATCTGGTCCCAGTCATGGGAAGTCTCATCCCAGTCATTTGCCGCTGCAGCAGACACCTGGCTCCAAACAACACAGGTAGCTACAAGAAACACGAGTATTGAACGGTGACCAATACGTCTAGCGCTCATCGGCTTCTGCCCTTCCCTGCGTTTCAACCCAGCGGTTCTCTTGCCATGTCATGAACAGGGAAATCGTGGATTGGTATTCCTCATTACGTACTGTGATTCGCGTGCCGGAGCACTTCGTTCCATCAACAGCAGTAACGCTAAACTTGACGCCAATTGTGTTAGGCGGGACATCGGAACCGTTGGCAGGCACGGGTTCCAGGAGAAGAACATGATCGACAGTAAGTGACTTGCCATAGGCCCAGCCATTGGAATAATCGTTATCGATCTTCTTGATCAGCGACTGAGCGAACCCACTCGCATCATCCGAGAGTGCCGCAAGAGCAGCGGTATCTCCCGTATTCCAGGCGTAAGTCGCAACAGCCAGGTAGTGTTCTGCGGCAGCTTCGGCACCTCGTTCGGTGTTCTCCTTGGCCGCCTCGGGCAGTTCGGGTTTGGTGTAGGTGTCTGCCGCGAACTGGGCGGGGCGCACGAGGATGCCGTCGGGGCCGATTGCGTAGCCGCCCGACATGGCGGGTTCGCTCGATGCTGACGGCATGGGTGCGGGGTGTGCGGTGGGTGTTGCCGCGGTGCTGGGGCGATCGTTCCACGAGCCGATGCTCGCACCCAGCGTGTAGGCACCAACAGCTGCCACAGCCACCAGCACGGTAAGACCGATACCCATTGCCCACGGGCGTAGTGCTGCTCTCCTGGCAGCCAGAGCGCGCTTCTTGCGGCGTAACGGCGAACCAACGAACGCTTGCTCTTCTTCCTCGACGACAGATCGATCAGACAGGGGTGAGATCTCCATGGCGTGTGCCTTCCACGGTGACGAACTACCAGCGCTCCCCCACCATCGGAGGCGCGCCCTTCCCCATCAGGGTACGCGCAGAACCGACACGAAACACCAAGAATGCTGCGCAACCATCACGCAAATCCTCCCATCCACACCCCCGTAACCGCACGAACGTGCACACTCAACCCCGGCCTCGTCCGTCGAACGTGCGGTCACGGGTCACTCCCCAGGGAAATACTCCTCGACGATCCCATCCAACTGCGCGCGAATCTCCTCGAAGGGGCAGTCCAGGTCGAGCGTCGTTGCACTGATACGGTTGCCGCTCATGCGGTAGGTGGCGTCAGGTTGGATGTCCTCGTCGGTGGCGGCGTAGAGGAGCATGCCCGAGACCTCGATGCTCTCCCCCGCGCGCTCGAAGGCGATCTGCTTGTTCTTCACGTACGCGAAGATCTGGTATAGATTCCCCGAGTGCACGGTCCTCTTGTCGAAGTTGCTCTGCATCGTGGACGCGTAGTACTTCGCGTCGATGATGAGCACGCGTCCGCGAGCGCTCAGCGTGATGTCGCTGCGCATGGCGGGTAGGCCGTCCGAAACCCCGTCGTCCAGCGCCCAGTCGATGAAGGACGCGCTGGCGTTCATATGTGGATGTTCCCTGCGGTAGTACTCGAGGATGAATTTCTCGTAGAGGCGGCTCATGCGCTGCTCATCGAAGAAATCCATCATGCGCACGCTGCCGTCGCTCTGGGTTTGAAGCAGCCCTTTGACGACGAGCCAACACACCGCCATCAGCATGCGGTAGGTGCGGTTGTTGCGGTCGTATCGCATGTTCCAGTCGACCGTGTGCAGGTCAATGTCGCGCACGTCCGCGAAGAAGACCATGAGCTTCTTCAGGCTCTTCTTGCGTGCCCGTGAGATGTCCGAGCGCACGAGCAGCGCGACCGTCGCCTTGATCACGCGGTTCATTGTCGTGTCGACGCTGAACTCGTCGTAGGAGCACACCAGCTGACGGCGCCAAATCGCCTGCGATTTCACGGACTCGGTGACCTTGATTGCGCCGCGCAGGGAGGAGCGCGCCTCGGTTCGGCTCACGTACTCCTGTCCGAGGCCTCGTTTGAGTTGCATGGACACGCCGCGTTCGAGGATGGCGGCGCACAGCTCGGCGGCGTTGTCGAAGTCCTCCGTGGCCACGGCGCGGTAGCCCTGCTCGCGTAACGCCGAGAAGGCGTAGGCGAGCATATGGAAGACGTTGCGGACACGAATCACCGCAGCGACCTGCGCAGCCTGTCGGTCCACTCGCGGACCTTGCCGGGCTCGTCGAACCAGTATTCCTTGAGCATCGGGATGAGCTCGTAGTCCACGATCGAGGCCATGGCCGCATCCGTACAGGAGTCGGCTTCCATGTTGCAGAAGTAGCTGTGGCCGATGCAGAAGCCCTCGCCGAGAGACTCATCCTCGGCGATCGCACGGTTGAGGGATCCCACCTCGCGCACGAGCGCCTCGAACTTCGGATTGTCGAGGCCGGCGCAGTAGTCGCGGAAGCCATCGGAGTCGAAGGCGGGACGCAGCTCCACGAAGGCGAATCGGCGGCGCAGCGCGTAGTCCAGCATCGCGAGGCTGCGGTCGGCCGTGTTCATCATGCCGATAATGTGGACATTGCGGGGAACGTAGAAGAGCTCACGCGAATAGAGGAGCTGGAGCTTATTCTTCGGTCCGCGTTTATCGCTCTCGATGAGCATGAACAGCTCGCCAAAGATCTTGGAGAGGTTGCCGCGGTTTATCTCGTCGATGACGAAAAAGTAGTCATTCTCCTCATCGTCTGCCGCCTTCTTACAGAATGAGTAGAAGGCACCCTTCACCAGCTCGAATCCCGCGCCGGAGGGGCGGTATCCCTCGATAAAGTCCTCGTAGGAGTAACTCTGGTGGAATTGGACCAGCATGACGCGCGAAGCGTCCTTGACGCCCATCATCGAGTAGGCGAGGCGTTTGGCAGCATAGGTCTTACCGACGCCGGGCGCCCCCTGCATGATGATGTTCTTCTTTGTTGTCAGCAGGCCCACGATCGCGTCGTATCGCTCGCGATCCATGTATACCTCGTCGAGGAATTGCCGGGCTGGATACTCCGGGAAGGCTGCTAGCGGCTCCTTGCTGTCGACGTCGTCGTCACTGTCTTCGAAGAACGTCTCAATGCGTGCAAGGAGTTCAGGGTAGTCGGTGATCTCGGTGAGGGTCTTCATTGCCAGTCGTTCGTCGATTGGCCAGTTTCCTGAAGAGGTCCAGCGAACCTCCCGACAGTTCGGGTAATGGCCGCCCTCCGGATCGTAGACGTAGTCACCCGCAACAATTCCTCGCCCGAGGATCTCCGAGCGCCCCTTCTTCACATAAACAACATCACCCGGCTTCATCTCGTTCGCAAACTGCCACAGGGCGTGAATGTCATTCTTCTGAGTGCCGTTTTCGGGATAGGTCTGGAGCATCTGCGCCTTCAGATCTTCCTTATGCGCATAAGCAGTCAGGTCCCCGATCTCACCCCACGCCAACCCCATAATTCCGCGCGAGTAGAACTCTTCCCACATACAGGCTCCCCGGCCGGGAGCGTAAAGCCAGTAGCGCACGGTCTCCACGTCGGCATCACCGAGGGCAGCTGCCTGGGTGACTTCTTCCTTGTCTTTGTCAGCCTGTTTGTTCTCACGGTTGACCTGTTCGGAAACGCGCCACGCATATTCTGAAAGCTCCGGGAAGGAGGAGTAGTCGTAGGTTCCGGATTCCAGAACCGACAGAATACTGTCACGAATCTGCAAGTATTCAGCCGATTCAGGTACTTTCTTTAACGACGCCACAACAGAACGAACCGATGACGGCATCCGGTCGGGCAGTGCGAGGAACCATCGGTCTCGTTTGCTCAGGTTGACGTAGGAGTACGGGCGGATCCAGAAAAGACCCATCGTGACATTCCAGCTGGCGTGGCGCTGTTGAAGAACTGCATCGTAGGCGTCACGGAACACTGCCTCTGTCCGCTCAGTCGGCTGATCCGCGTGAACGAGGGCCGCCGCGAACAAGGCCCACAGCCTTTCGATATCCCCATCGTCCCGACGTACCTGGTCGTAGAAGGTCGCGTTGATGTTGAGCAGTGTAGGGACACCGACAAAATCATCATGCAGCGGAGCTTCCACACCAAGAGCACCACCGATCCCAAGGGCAACCACTCGGCGTTTGTTATCCGTGAGGCCTCGATTGAAGAGGCCGTAGACAGTGAAAGGATCAATATCCGTCGGAATACCGCCGGAGTCAAGCGTCGGCAGGTCCATACCAAGTTCGGCGTAGATATGCTGCAACGTCGCAATAAGAGCCTGCCGGTCATCCTTGAAGGCAAGCAGTTTGTCCGCTAGTTCCATGAAAAAGCGCGGCCATGAGTACTGGCTATCCGTCGTCATGGCCACACCCTACCACCCAGGTGATCAACAACACAATTCACGCTCGCACTCACCCAACAGCAAAGCCGGGCCACGCCCTCGCGCGACCCGGCCACTGCCTCGTCAGACTGAGCTGATTCAGGCGACTTCCACCGTCATGAGGGGAACGATTCCACTCAACGTATCGCCCAGAACGTCTTCGGCACGATCAAGCTCGTAACGCATCTGCAGGTTCATCCAGAATCCTGGGGTCGTACCGAAGTAGCGGGAGAGACGCATTGCGGTGTCCGCTGTGACTCCCCGCTTCCCATGAACAATTTCATTGATACGGCGAGGCGGAACACCGATAGCGACGGCGAGCTTATGCTGCGTAATTCCGAAGCCCTCGACGAAGTCTTCCATGAGGACTTCGCCCGGGTGAATCGGAGCAACTGTTGCAACAGACATCGGTTCCCTCCCGTTCCTACAGCAATCCTATACTCCCCCAAGCGCAGGTCTAGGAATCCCGCCTGGCTCACACCCACAAGCATCACACACGCCGACGTGGAGCAGCCACAGCATCTCGGTCACTTCCACCAAGAGCACACAGCTGGCGCCCGCTTTCAATGCGTACCAGAAGCTCGAGAGCGCGCCGAACCAGCGCTGCATGGTCATTGATGCCAGTGAGGGCAGCAGCGCGCGTAAGCGACTCGTCGTCAACGTCAATTGTCAATCGCATAGAACCCTCCACCACCAGAATAGGGCCGATCTTCACATTCAGCCGTTGTGCCGATCAGGACCTGTCCACGCTCACACTTATCCAACGCGCCAAAGCCAGGCCAAGCTATCGCGCGATGCGACCACTGCCTCGTTCATGAGTAACCTTCTGGCTGCACAAGCCATTCCCTTATTTCCCCCAGATCATACGGAAGCGCGAATGATCTGGAACGTTTTCACATTGTCGCTCTGCTGGTAAACCAAGTTCATGGAGAACAGCGCGAATCTCGACAGCGTTCGGGATACCAACAATGACAATCAACTCATTGACAGAATCGGCCAGTACCTTTCCCATTTGCACAATGGATATTACAATATCACAACTTTCACTTGATCCAATATTCAATGTCTGACACGAGCTACACACACTATGACCACATACATCCCAGCTGCAGCACCCCCTTACATATCTAGCCCACATAGCTTGACAAGGGATAACAACACCTTTACACTCATGACCACAACATCACAATAAGGACTAATGACACCAAGCAAACTTCAGATTTACCAAACCACGCCATCCAACACTCATTCAACAACCGAAGGGCGTCCCCAAATGCCAGATGACACGAGTAAGATAATCTTAAAGCCAGAAGATCTCCATTCAATCTCCACTTGCGAAAAAGCAATTTATAATCTTGCGGAAAACACCAATAGAGACCCACTAGAGATATGGCAATCAACCGAAGCAGAACTGAGCGCACAGGCGGCAGAATTAAAGCAATCCCCCGGCAATTCTAGCTTACAAGTATCGATCACAATATGTGCAGTCATGATGATATACACAATATACACAAGAGAGATAAAGACAGCGGGACTAAATCAGGAGACAATGCTAGGGATGATCAGCATACTTCCCTACATTCTGACGACTATTGCGGCATTCATAATCACTTGGATCCCCCGCCTACTAAAATTCTTTTCCGCAGCGCTCGGTTTTGGATTCACTCTAATAACAACACTATTAGGCACTTATTCGACGACGCAAAACAACCCTAACCCCATCTTATATTACCTGGTCGGCGCATACATCTACTATGTCCCCCCTTGCGCCCTTCTATGCGGACTACTTTGGTGGATATGGACATCTAGCAATAACGAACAGAAATCAAGAAAAGACCAGCTTGCAATACTCCGCACAACACGCCCCCTCCTCACAAAAGAGTCACGACAGAATGAGGATTCAGCATCAGGCACTATAAGACACTTCACCGCAGCAAATACAAAAAGTAAGGTCTCAATTTCTTTAGCACTGACAGCGTATACCCTGATAACAGCGGGATTACTCCTGAGAAATCGGATTTCAAATCAGTAAATCTAGACTAACGAATGCCTCATTATTTTACAATGTATATTCAATCGCACTACTCAAACCTGCAGAAATCGCGAACCACCGCGTCGCGCTAGCAAGCGCCCCGCGCAATTCGCTCCAAGTTATCAGCATTCGGCACGTCAAGCCATTCGCTGGAGATGAAACGAACCTGCCCTCGCCGCTTGATGCTCACCGTCACGGCGAGTCTCACCCGCTCGACACCAGGAGGGCAGGAAACATAGAACATCGAGTTCTGCCCCGGGGGAAGATATCCAGGTTCGAACACGCCAGCTTTTTTCCGTAGCTCGCGTCTACTCTTGGACCGCAGGAATTCGGGCATGGAACCGGGTTCCACCACCCTCGCCACATCCGGGAGCTGCTCATCACGTAGGGCTAACCGCTCCCACTCATATCTGTACAGCTCGCGGACATATACCGTCACACCTCTATTCTGCATCCATGCCATCACCCAGCGAACGCCGTCACTATCAACAAAGCCTGAATCCTTGAAACCGAACTCCACTGACACCGGCAGCTCTTCACGTTGCGCCCGGAGCGCTTGACATTGCGTTCGGAGCGAAACACACGAGACCACTAGGGCAGCAATACCCACGACAAGAGTCCCGATTGCTTCGATGATCGTGATCATACTCGCGCAGTCCTGGGGGCTCACTTCTTTCCCCCAGACGTTATCCCAAAACACTTTTCCATAAACGCTATTTCAGACATCATGACCATGATACGTCCCCCCAGCCAACCCTTGCGGCGGCAGACTCCAGCCTTTGACCATACTCTTTCCACAGATCGGAGCGTTTAGTGCTGATCCACTCGAACCCCTGACGGGCATCATCCTTTTCGATGCCCCGATCATGCTCCACATTCGGTATTGAGTCGATCGCAAAGGCGAGACTCTCAACCATCCGCTTCCCCAAATGCGCATCAACGTCAACTACCCATCCAACTACCCTGATGAGCCAGGCGACCATTGCAATGATTCGCTCACTCGCACCTTCACGTTCCCATGTTCCAAACGATAATAGAACATGTCGGTGAAACAGCTCTGCAAGAGCCTGGGAAACTGCATTCCTAATCTCGCGTACCTCGTCAGGATTCAGACGAGGCTTCCGACGCCCCGTCTCCATGTTCCGAACCGCGAGAAGTGTACCCGTTAGAACATTCAGTCTGAGACCACCAGGGGCACGACAATTAATGGTCTCAACCTCGTAGAGAAGAGAACTCGCAATCCCAGGAAGGCGTTCAACCAATTTCTGATAGAAGTGATGATCGGGCCTTTGCTTCTCTGCGGTCACTCCTGTTACAAGTGCAGCGATCCTCGAGATTTCAATCTTCGCTCCCTGTTGCGTCGCACACTCAATAAAGTCGAGTAAGCCGGGATACGGAATGTATCGCTCTACATTTTCCGTATAGCGCCGCGTAAACCCATCGACATAATTACTCACAGAGGTATCACTCAAGGCTTCTTGCACCGTCACGCCAGTACGCATCCCGGGAAGTGCGAGAGCAGGATTGGCGCGGAGTCGTGCGAGAAGGAAATCCCGATCCTTCCCCTCATACTCAGGAGACTCGCAAATCTCCCTCCACTGAAATCCTAGATACTCAGCGTCAGAGGATCGAGTTATGCTCTCCAGAAGGGCATCGCGCCGTTGGCGTCGCATAATCTTATCTTGACGCTCAAGGATTATGGTCTGCTGTTCAACTAATAGGCTGTCACGCTCTGCTTGCTTCCGGCCAAACCACCATAACGTCATGGGAATGAGCACAGTGAACACAAGGGAAACAAAGCCCATGAGAAGCATCGGGTCTTCCCATGACCACTTTTCTGAAAAAGCGTTCCACCACGCGCCCATGTTTTCCCTCAGACGTTGAAGCGGAACTCCACGACGTCTCCGTCTTCCATGACGTAGTCCTTGCCTTCCATGCGGACCTTGCCGGCTGCCTTCGCGGCGGCCATGGAGCCGGCCTCGACCAGGTCATCGTAGGAGACGACCTCGGCCTTGATGAAGCCCTTCTCGAAGTCCGTGTGGATGACGCC
>ERZ772930.573-NODE-573-length-11331-cov-12.0386_pt1 | contig 11331 bp, 9 predicted proteins | sample MGYA00511685_ERZ772930 | MGnify/ENA primary metagenome ERZ772930 (study PRJEB29015, sample SAMEA2738053) | human oral metagenome | biome: human oral; feature: human-associated habitat; material: saliva | place: China | collected 2226 ... | reverse complement strand
TGCGCACGGCCACGGGCGCGAACGTCGTCCACCCGATCTGGCTGATCCACAAGGCCTACGGTCTGCCCAACGGCTGAGACACAAACGAGTATCCCCGGGTGCGCACGACGGTGCGTGCCCGGGGATACTACTGTTTCCCTATGAACACTTCTCGTCGCGTCGTCGTTACTGGAGCCTCCACCGGAATCGGGCAGGCCACCGCCCGCCTGTTGGCGAAGCGGGGGTGGAGGGTCGTCGCCGTGGCCAGGCGCCGCGAGCGCCTCGAGGCCCTCGCCGAGCAGATTGGCTGCGAGTACTGGGCGGCCGACCTCACCGATGAGGCCCAGGTGGAGGAGATGGCAGCCCGCGTCCTGGAGGGTGGCCCCGTGGATGCGGTCGTCAACAACGCCGGCGGAGCGATCGGCGTGGACCGGGTCGCCGAGGGGGATCCCGCCCGGTGGAGCGCGATGTTCGAACGCAACGTGCTGACCGCCCTGCACTGCTCGCGTGCGTTCTTGCCGGGGATGCGCGAGCGCGGGGGAGACCTCGTGTTCCTGACCTCGACCGCAGCCCACGACACCTACCCGGGAGGCGGCGGCTACGTGGCCGCCAAGCACGCCGAACGCATCATCGCGAACACGCTGCGCCACGAGCTGGTGGGCGAGCCCGTGCGCATCATCGAGATCGCGCCCGGCATGGTGCGCACCGAGGAGTTTTCGCTCAACCGGCTCGGCTCCCAGGAGGCTGCGGACCGAGTGTACGAGGGCGTCGCTGCTCCGCTCGTCGCCGAAGACGTCGCAGAGGCGATCGTGTGGACCCTGGAGCGCCCCTCCCACGTCAACATCGATTCGATGATCGTGCGCCCCGTGGCTCAGGCGACGAACACCCTCGTCGCTAGGAATACCAGCGGAGAGTAACACCGCCGCGCCGGTCGTATGCATGGAACGAGGCCGGGGCCGCTCGCGCGATGGGGTGCGCGTCGCGGTCCCGGCCTCGGGTCTGTGTCACTCGCTCCAGGCAAGGATGACGTGCTTGCCACCGGCGATGCCTGTGGCCTTTGTGAGCTGTGTGGCCTCACCTCCGCCAACGGGCGCGGAGTAGAGCTGGAAGCTCGTGTCATCTTCAAGCTTCTTGAAGGGGGCGAGGAGCGCCATGCGCGTGCCGTCCGGGCTCAGTCGCAGGGTCTTGACGATCTCGTGAGTGCCGTCGAGGTTCGGCAGGCTCACCTTCGTCCACTGCTCGATGCGCAGGGACTTGTCGGACTCCGTCGTCTGCGAGAGCGGCGTTCCCTTCTTGGAGTACACGGCGTCCTTGTCCACGGTCAGGCACGTCCCGTCCGGGGTGACGGCGAGCGCCCCGTAGCATCCGACGCCATCTTTGTTGGCCGCCCAAGCGTAGTAGCCGATCGCGATGGGAGTGGAATCGGGCAGAATCTGGAAGTCCTGCGTGTTCGAAACCGTGAAGGTGGTGGGAACGGCCTCGGGCGTCGACGTCTCTGACGCGAAGCGGTAGAGAGTCCCGACGAAGTCTCCGTCATCGGGCTTGTCCTCGTGCGCGACGTAGATAGAACCGTCGGGCCCGAACTTGGCGTAAGCGTTGGAGTACGAGCGCGACCCCGGCGCCACGGGGATCAGATCGTTGAGGAGCGTGAAGGAGCCGTCGGAGGATGCGACCGCGACGCGCTCGTTGCCCCCAGAAGAGTCGATCGCAAGGACGCGCTCGAAATCGGGGGAATAGCAGTGCTCGCGCACGCAAGCCCCACCCGTGTACGTCGTGTAGTCCCTCGGGACGGTGAATGTGCGCGTCGCCGTCACCTCGCCCGTAGCGGGGTCATATGCCGTGATTGTGTCGGTTGTGTCGTCCGAATTGTATTCCGTAGCCGCGATGACGATCCCCCGCAGGGGCGCGGTCGACGGGTCTGCCACAGCCGCGGAGTGCGCGTTGGCGCTCGCGGAGGGAGTGGAGGGGGTCGAGGACGAGGCGCAGGCGCCCAGAGCGAGCGCGGTTGCCGTGGCAAACAGGATCGTGGGGAGAGACTTGATGGACATATGGCACCTCTTGAGCGTGATCGGCGGGTGTCGAACGTTGCAGGATAGTTGTGAGCTGACAAATAAAGCAAGCTCCAAAAAGTGACGTGCAACACCTGTTATTTCATAGCGTTTTCACAGTTTCGCCATAACGTCCGCTCAATTATCGTCCCTAATCTGCGAAGCAATGATGCACACATCAGTAGAAAGGAGCGTCCCCATGGCGGACGACAACAAGAACCTGGCGGGTGAGGGCGAACGCACCTCGATCCTGCCCCAGTCGGAGCCGCAGGCCTCGGATCGGACCGAAGTCCTGCCCACCCACGTATCTCAGGCTCAAACGGCGCAGCTACCACCGATCGCCCAGGAGGAAAGCGGCAATGCGTTCGCCGGCACGCCCCTGGAGTCTGTCGCGGGGTCTGCTGCCGAAGATCAGGCAGGCGACGAGGCCGTGGCAGCGAGCCCCGCTGCGGCCAGGCCCGCATCGACGAAGAACTCGTGGGGCAAGCGCGCAGCTATCGCCGGCGCGGCAGCCGCACTGCTGTCCGTTGGATTCGGCGCGGGCATCATCACGCATGCGGCCGTCATGGGAGACGCTCATGACTTCTACGAGCAGGGCTACGAGGATGGTTACAACGATCAGGGCTACGGCGACGAGGAGGGTGATTTCGGGCCCGGCGGTCAGCAGCAGGGACCTGGCAGCCAGCAGGGTCCTGGCAATGGCCAGCAGCAGGGACCTGGCAGCCAGCAGGGAGACACCGGCAGTACACGCCCGGGCCGTCCTCCGGAGGGTGGCCGAGGCCCCGGTAGCAATTCCGGAAGCCAGGGAGGTGCGGACACCTCCACCCAGAATGAGGGTTTGACCGCCAGCTGAGCGCTGAGGGTGCGCGAGACGACATCCGTCTCGCGCACCCTTTACGCCAGTGTCGCCACCAGCGTCGAGGCGGCCACGCACACGAGGAGCGCAGCAAACACGAGGCCGAGCACCCGGTTTGAGACTCTCTTGGTGAGCCTTGCTCCCACAATGCCGCCTCCCATCGATGCCGCGGCGAACAGCGCGACCATTGCCCCGGCCTCGGCGGTGATCGTCAGGGTTCCCGCGATCGTGCGCGAAGCCAGACCACAGGCGGCGGTGATCATCATGACCAGCAGGGATGTAGCCGATGCCCGCTTCATCGGGTATCGCAGCGCCAGGTGCAGCGCGGGCACGATCGCGAAGCCTCCGCCGACGCCGAAGAATCCCGTGAGGAAACCCGTCAGTGTTGCCAAAGCGACGACGCGGCACACGGTAGCAAGCATCCGGGACCCCTTGTCGCCGCTGGCGTCCCCGGCCTCGTCCGACGAAGGCGACACGGATGGGCGCAACTGGGAGCGCACCATGAAGACCGCGACCGCTGCCAGGAGAACGCAGAAGGAAAGCATGAGGGTGCGCGCCGGCACGAGCGGGCCGAGCGTCGAACCCGCCCATGTGCCCACGAGGCCAGCCAGCGCGAAGAGAGTGCCCTCGCGCCACGCGACGCTCCCGCTGCGAGCGCGCATCGCCAGCGAGACGGCGGCCGTCAGCCCCACGATGATGAGGGACAGGCCCGTCGCCTGGTGGGGATCCTGCCCAAGAATGTAGACGAGGATCGGCACGGACAAGATGCCCCCTCCCGCGCCGAGGGAGCCGACGACGATGCCGACGAATGCGCCGATGAGGAGCGCTTCAACAATCATTGGTCATTCCGAACAGATGTGGCCAGAGACAGTCCGAGTGAGCTAGAGACCGCGGGGTCCATGATGTCCGAAGCCGGCCTGCCCGCCGCGATCAGCATGCCCATCGCGCGCAGGGCAGGGGTGGCATGCTCGTAGAACGCCCGGTAGCCCTCGCACAGGTAGTTATGGCTGGACTCGCCCCGGCGCACGAAACGATCTTTCGGGCACCCGCCCCAGCACAGCCGCAGGTGCGGGCACGAGCGGCACTGCCCGTCCAGGTCGAGTTTGAGACGCGCGAAGGAGCGCATCTTGTCCGAGGCCGCCAGCTGTACGAAGGATGAGGAGTTGATCGACCCGACCAACCAGTCCGGCTCCACCCAGTGATCGCAGGCGTACACGTCTCCGTTGAACTCCATCGCCATGTTCGCCCCGCACTCGGGCGCATGCACGCACACCGTGGCCGACCCGAACATGGCCGACAGGGTCGAATCCACGTCCTGTATGAAGACCTCGCCGACGTCGGTGGCCAGCCACTGGTCGAACACCTCGCACAGGAAGCGCCCGTAGGAGGCTGGGGAGGTGGAGCGGCTCGTCACGCAGTCCCCGTCCTGGCGATACAGCAGCGCCGAGACGCCCGAGCGCCAGCCGCGCTCGGCATGGGCCAGGTCGGCGGCGCGCACGCGCTCCACGATCGGGATGAACTGCAGGTACCGGGCCCCCAGATCGTCGCGGAAGTAGCGGTACACCTGCTCCCCGTGCTCCTCGTTGGCGGCGTTGACCGTGCACAGGATGTTCGTCTCCACGCCCGCGCGCTCGAGCGCCTCCCAGCCGCGCACAACCATCGCGTGGGTGCCGCGCCCACCACGGTTGATCCGGTAGGCGTCGTGCAGGGGAGCGGGCCCGTCGATGGACACACCCACGAGAAAGTCGTGATCGGCGAAGAAGCACGCCCACTCGTCGGTGACCAGCGTGCCATTGGTCTGCAGGGCGTGACGCACACGCTGGGTGGGGCGACGGTAGCGCTCACACAACTCCACCGCCCGCTCGAAAAAACCTAGCCCCCGAAGCGTCGGCTCCCCGCCCTGCCACAGCATCGTGACCTCGCCGTCGGGGCTCGACTCCAGGAACGCCTCGACGTAGCGCTCCAATGTCTGCTCCGACATGGTCTGCACCCCCGCGTCGTACAGCAGCTCCTTCGACAGGAAAAAGCAATACTGACAATCCAGATTGCACGCCGCCCCCGTCGGCTTGGTGACAACCGAAAAAGGAATCTGCCGGGTCACGTGGCGCCACCCTCGCCCGACAACTCCATCGGCGAGGGCGTGCGCTCGCGGTCGTCGTCCTCCAGGCTGCGGCGCGCCGCGATGTAGGCGCACCCCTGGGCCGCCCCGAGCGGGCCGAGGGACGCCCCGACCACGTCGATGTCCCACTCCATGACCGGCAGCAGCTCCGCTCGCATGTGGGCTGCGATGTCCTCCTTGATCGAGGGACAAGCGTCGACGATCTCGCCTGCCAGGATAATGGCGCGCGGGTTAATCAGGAGAGCGGCCGATCCGAGCACATAGCCGATGGCTGAGGCGGCATGGGCCAGCGCGATGCGCGCGCGCTCATCCCCGGCGTGAACGGCGGCGCGCAGCGCTGTCAGGTCCTGCGCGCCCGCACGCTCGCACAGGGCGGGAACCGAGGCGAGCGTCTCCAGGCAACCGAGCTTGCCGCAGGCGCACAGGGCGTCGTTTCCTGCCACCGTGATATGGCCCAGTTCGCCGGCGAGCCCCGTCGCGCCGCCCACAAGCCGGAAATCCGACACGACGCAGCCGCCCACTCCTCCTGACAGGCGCAGGTAGATGAATGACGACCTGCCCGCTCCCGCGCCCCACAGGCCTTCCGCGAAGGCTGCCATACGCACCGTGTTGTCCACCACCGGGGTTGCGGGCCACCAGCGGCCCGTGAGATCGGCAAGCTCTTCCATGCTCGGATAGGCGTCCGAGGACAGGCGGGCGTTGCGCCCCATCGGAATGGGCACGCCGACGCCCACTGCTTGCACGCGCGAGACGTCGATGCCCTGGGCTTTGGCGCTGTCGGCCAGCGTCTCGCAGGTCTGCTCGAGCGAACAGGCGACCGATGGAGACGACGAGGAAACGATGTGGACGGCCGCCAGGACCGCCCCCGATCGGCTGAGCATGACCCCGGCGCAGGAGGTGCGGGTGATGAGTAGGCCGACCGCGTGCGCCGCCGATGCGTTCAGAGAGAGGAGCTGGGTGGGGCGTCCGCGACCGGCAGCGTTGGAGCGAAGAACGGCAACCGATCCCTCGTCCAGGAGGGTCGACAGTGCCCGACCCAGATTCGTGCGGGAGGTGTCCAGTGCCTCGCACAGCTGCGAGCGCGTTGCGGGGGACAGTGCCAGCTGCGCCACGATGCGGTCTTCGAGGGAGGGCTGGGGGTGGCGCGTGGGGTAGTGCATGTACGTCCTTCCCGGCTCAGCCTTCAGGCGCTGTGTCGCCCCGTCCTCGTTCCAACTCATCTATGATACGCATCACTGGACGTGTCCAGCGTGTGTGGCGCGCGTGAAAGCCACATGCGCGCAGCGGCACAGGCATCGCCAGGCTCTGGCCACCGCACGCGTGTCTAGTCGCTCGTGACCTCGTCCAGGTCGGAGCGAGCCGTGTTGACCAGAGGGATGTCGAAGTCGGTCATCGCGGCCATCCACTTGGCGAAGGAGTGGTCCCCGCGCTCGCGCAGCTGCAGGTACAGATTCGTGGCCAGCTCCCTGCGGATCTCGTCGTACACGGGAACGGTGTACACGTTGTTCATCTCGGCGGGATCGAGGCGCAGGTCGTAGAGCTCGTTAATCGACTCAGGGTTGATCACCAGCTTGAAGTCGCGTGTGCGCAGCATGCGCTGCTGGAGCGGGAAGTGGTGGCCGTGGAACTCGCATACGATGTCCTCGCGCCAACCTTCGACGTCTTCGCCGCGCGTCAGGTCCACGATCGAGCGGCCGTCCTCCACGAGCGAGGTGTCCAGGCCTGCGATGTCGAGCACCGTGGCCGGCAGGTCGATGAGGGAGACAAACGCGTCGGAGCGTCCCACCGTGGACACGCCGGGGATGTGGGCGATGAAGGGCACGTTGTAGATGTCGTCGTACATCATCGGGCCCTTGTCGTTCAGGCGGTGCGAGCCTGTGAACTCACCGTGGTCCGCGCAGAAGAAGACCGCCGTGTCGTCCAGGATGCCCAGCTCGCGCGCCGCCGCCATGATGCGCCCAATCTCGAAGTCGATCATGGCCACGTATCCCCAGTAGATGGCGATGAGCTTCCTCCACTGCTCGTTCGTGAACGATGAGGTGGACCAGTAGGTCGCGTAGTTCTGCTGGATTGGGGGCTTGCCGATGAGCGAATCTCCGAAGTTCTCGGGCAGCTTCACGAGGTCAGGGTCGATCAGGTCGAACCACTCGTCGGGCAGGAAGTAAGGCAGGTGGGGGCCGAAGAAGTGCACGTCGAGGCAGAAGGGCTGGCCCGAATCCTTCCAGTCGGCCGCATACTCGCGCAGCTTCGCGATCGCGCGATCCGCCAGGAAGCGCTCGAAGGTGGCCTCCTCCGGCTGGTCGAGTCGAGCCGCGATGATATGACCGTCGCGCCCGCCCGGGAGCTTGCCGCGCCGCAGGTCGTGGGCGCGCACGGGTGGGAGGTTGTTGGCCTCGAGCCAGGCGACGTACAACTCGTTGGCGACGGGGTTTTCGGCACCCCAGTAGGTGTCGTCGTCCGCGCCGAACGCGCCTGGCAGGTTGTAACCGCAGTGGTACTTGCCGACGATGCCGACGTTGTAGCCGGCGTCGCGCAGCTCCTGCGTGTAGGTCCACGTGCCCATAGGGATCGATACCTGGTAGGCGATGTTCCACTCCGGGTTGGCTAGGACCTGGTGCTTACCCGGGCGCTTGCCCGTCATGAGGGAAGCCCGGGCGGGCGTACAGATCGCCGTCGGCGTGAAGCAATGTGTGAAGGCGAAGCCCGATTCGCCCATCGCGTCGATGACGGGGGTGCGCGCGTGGGGGTTGCCCAGGCAGCCGATCGTGTCTGTGCGGTGCTGGTCGGTCATGATGACCAGGACGTTGCGAACGTTATCGGGAATGTCCCGCGGTGTGTGGGTCATCAGTGACTCCTTCTCCCAGTGGCGGGCGACGAACAGCGTATGCTCGCTCACACGTCACTGTACGCGCATGGTTTTGCGTCCACTGAGACGGACAAAAAGACTAAAAGTGAGTCGCATTACCAATTGGGTTTAGCGTTGCTGCAAGACGAATTCCGGATCCGGCGCGCTCGTCACCTCGACCCTATCCGCCTCGATAATGAGCGCCTTGTTCCCCCGAGCGTGCAGCGTCCCGCTCACATGCACCCAACTATCCGCCTCGGGAACTGGGCCGTCCCATCGCACGGCAAAACCAATCGCGTAGGCGTCCGCCGCGCAACACCAGATCGCCATGCGCGCCACCGCGAAGCTCTCCTCCTGTGTCAGGCGCGGGATCGATGCCTGGCCGCGCGCCGAGGTTTCGCTCATCACGAAGCCCGTCAGCTCCACGCGCTGCCCGTCGTGCACCTTCCCGTGAGACGAAAGCTCCTCGATCTGTGCGGCGAAGTTCTCCGTCGTTAGCTCCAGCGTCCCGGCAGACGAGGCCTGGGTACCAGCCCCGCTCGAGCCCCCACTCTGGTCGCCAGACTGCCCGCCACCTCCCGCGCTGGTCGAATCCTCGGAGGGGGAATCCTCCGCCTGCTCCCCGGCGCCTGACCCGGCCTCGTCCACCGCGTCAGCGGCGCGCGCACTCAGCGTCGTCGACGCCAACTCCGAGGGAGAGACGCGGAAGGGGAGGACGAGCACGAGAGTCGCGAGGATTGCGACGAGGCAGCGCGTTAGGCCCCTACGGGACGAAGCGGACACGTGAATGTGCCCACCCTCGCCTGCGCCCAAGCGCGACGACAACGCCAACGCGCATGCCAACAACCCGACGCCCGACACGACGATCCCCAGGCGTGCAGAGGGTGGTACGAACGAGCCGTAGCGGCCCGACAGCGCCATCCACACGAGCGCCGCCCCCAAGCCGGCTAAGGCGAGGGCCTCCGCCGTCGGAGCTAAGCGATCCAGAAGTTTCATGACAGGACCCCCATCCACCAAGCGCCGCCGACAACCACAGCGGCAACCACCGTCACCGTCACAAACAGGCGCGCCACGAACGCCCCCCGGAACTGCGACGCCAACAGCGCCACGTTTTTCACATCCATCATTGGCCCATACACCATGAAGCCCATGAGAGCCCCCGTCGGCGCCAGCGACGCCAACGACCGCGCGATCACCGCATCAGAAGACGAACACAGCGACAGGGCAAAACCGGCCCCCATCATGAGGGCCAGCGCGCCGCCCGCCGGCAAGCCCGACAGCAGGGACGACACCGGCCACAGCACCTGCGCCGCAGTCGAGGCAGCCACGCCTCCCAGCAAGAACGGCAGAATCCGCCCAAACGAGCGACCCGTCGCCGCCAACACGCCAGAGACACTCCGGTCGGGCACCTCACATCCGTCCTCGCAGCAACACGCATCCTGTCCCTGATCGCTTCCTGAGGGGTTTTCCTCGAGCAGCGCGCGCGGGGGAGCGGCCAGCATGGACAGCCCGACGCACAGGGCGACCATGACGGAGAGGCCGACGCGCGCGGCCACCAGCGACCACGACCCGAACGCGTAGAGGGTCGATGCGATGACCAGAGGGTTGATGGCCGGAGAGGCCAGCATGAGAGTCGTCGCCGCGGACAGCGGCACGCCCTTACGAAGCAGAGACCGGAAGATCGGAACGGCCGAGCAATCACACACGGGCAGCGCGAAGGCCGCGACAAGAGCGGTCAGTACCGAAGCGAAGGGATTCGTCGGGAACACCCGCGCGATGAGCGCGGGGGACACGAATGCCTCGATCAGCTCGGCGACGAAGACGCCCAGAAGCAGGAAGGGGATCGCCTGTAGCGTCATCCCAACCGCGATCGTCGCGCCGCGCCCGACCGGCAAACCCGCGCCGGACAGTGCTCCCTGCGTTCCCCAGACGACCAGCAGTGCGGCGATGGCGCACGCGCCGACGAGCGCACCCCAAGGGCGCGTGGGGCGTTTCGTATCCGTTTCAATCACCCCACAACTCTAGTGCAGGGCTTTCCGCTCCCCGGGCACACGCGCCGGGGCGAGGCGGCCGTGGTCGGGTGCCTAGGCGCAATACTCCCGCGCTGTGGGCAGAGCGACGTTCCGCCCAGTGGGCGCTCGGGAGTTTCTTCGCTACACTGGTTTTTCGCTACGATCCGGCCCGCTCCAGCGGGGTATCACCGGGGAGCATCCGGAAGAAAGAGGGCAGCGACAGCCGGCCACGGCCTCGTCCCCTCCAGTAGAACCGGACGGGAGGGCCCGACACAGCCCCAACGAAGCGGCCGCACCCGGCGAGGGAGCGGCAAGCGGGGTGGTACCGCGGGTGCCGGCGACGCCGGTCCTCGTCCCTGTATAGGCGCGAGACGAGGACACTCATGACGAAGCACGGCTTCTACCCCCGCCACCGGCAAGACGAGGTGGACCCCAGCCCTTCCTTCCCCACGATGGAAGAGGGCACCCTGGCGTTCTGGGCCAGCAACGACACCTTCCGCAAGTCCATTGAGATGCGCGACGCCGGCGAGAATGGCTCCAACGAGTTCGTGTTCTACGATGGCCCGCCTTTCGCCAACGGCCTGCCCCACTACGGTCACCTCCTGACCGGCTACGTCAAGGACGTGGTGGGCCGCTACCAGACCATGAAGGGCCACCGCGTCGAGCGCCGCTTCGGCTGGGACACGCACGGCCTGCCCGCCGAGCTCGAGGCCCAGCGCCAGCTCGGCATCGAGGACGTCACCGAGATCACCCGCGAGGGTGGCGTCGGCATCGAGGCATTCAACGCGGCCTGCCGCTCCTCCGTCCTGCGTTACACGAAGGAATGGGAAGAGTACGTCACCCGCCAGGCCCGCTGGGTGGACTTCGAGCACGACTACAAGACGCTCGACATGTCCTACACCGAGTCCGTGATCTGGGCGTTCAAGCAGCTCTACGACAAGGGCCTGGCCTACCAGGGCCACCGCGTCCTGCCCTACTGCTGGAACGACCGCACGCCCCTGAGCAACCACGAGCTCAAGATGGACGACGACGTGTACCAGGACCGCACCGACAACACCGTGACGGTCGGCCTGCGCCTCGAGACGAAGCTGCGCGAGGACTCCGCGCGCCCCGAGCTGGCCCTCATCTGGACGACCACGCCCTGGACCCTGCCTTCGAACTCGGCCGTCGCCGTGGGCCCGCAGATCGAATACTCCCTCGTCGAGGTTGCTTCCGACCACGAGGGTGTCCTCGCGGGCGAACGCGTCCTCATCGCCACCGACCTGATCCCCGCCTACGCCAAGGAGCTGGGCGAGGAACCCGCCGTCGTGGCCACCTACAAGGGCTCGGAGCTCGTGGGCATCCACTACCACCCGATCTACGACTACTTCGACACCCCCGATCGCCGCGCTGAGGGTGGCGCCCCCGGCCCCAACGGCTGGTCGATCATCGCCGCCGACTACGTGACGACCACGGACGGCACCGGCCTCGTC
>ERZ772930.570-NODE-570-length-11387-cov-13.3579_pt1 | contig 11387 bp, 4 predicted proteins | sample MGYA00511685_ERZ772930 | MGnify/ENA primary metagenome ERZ772930 (study PRJEB29015, sample SAMEA2738053) | human oral metagenome | biome: human oral; feature: human-associated habitat; material: saliva | place: China | collected 2226 ... | reverse complement strand
AAGAAAGTGTGATAACATAGTACGGTATGTGGTGCTAGCACATCCGCTATATTAGATCTAATAGGAGGAAAACACAATGGCTAAAGTATGTTACTTTACAGGTCGTAAGACTGTATCAGGAAACAACCGTTCACACGCGATGAACCAAACTAAACGTGCCGTAAAACCAAACCTTCAAAAAGTTACTGTTCTTATCGATGGTAAACCTAAAAAAGTTTGGGCTTCAGCTCGTGCTTTGAAATCAGGTAAAGTTGAACGCGTTTAATAAAAATGAAAAGACCTAACTGGTCTTTTTCTTTTGCTCTAAGGATAAAACCATTTGAAAAATAGAGTAAATATCCGCCGATACAGCATTCTGCTTTTACACTTGGGCTGAAATATGATAAAATAGAGTATCAACTAGTTGAGGTAAAAAGGATGACTGTAAAAATTAATACAAAAGATGGTCAAATCGAACTAACAGATGAAGTGATTGCAACCGTCGTAGGTGGAGCAGCAACTGAGATTTTTGGTGTGGTCGGTATGGCTAGTAAAAATGCCCTCAAAGATAATTTCCAAGCCCTTCTTGGTAAGGAAAACTATTCTAAAGGTGTAGTCGTTAAAGCAGCTGAAGACGGTAGCATTGCAGTTGATGTATACACTGTCTTGAGCTACGGAACAAAAATCAGCGAAGTATCAAAAAACATCCAAGAGCGTGTACGTTTTAGTTTGGAAAATCAACTTGGAATCACTGCTCAGACTGTGAATGTCTTCATTCAAAATATCAAAGTTGCAGGAGAATAATCGTGTCAAATATTACTACAAGCCTATTTCAAGAAATGGTCCAGGCTGCTTCTACTCGATTAAATAAGCAAGCCGAATATGTCAATTCATTAAACGTCTTCCCAGTTCCAGACGGAGATACAGGAACAAACATGGGAATGACAATCGAAAATGGTGCCAAAGAAGTAGCAGACAAACCAGCTTCAACTGTTGGTGAGGCTGCAAGTATCTTGGCTAAAGGTCTTTTGATGGGTGCGCGTGGAAACTCAGGAGTTATCACTTCTCAGCTTTTCCGTGGATTTTCACAAGCTATCAAGACAAAAGAAGAGTTAACAGGAAAAGACCTAGCTCTTGCCTTCCAATCTGGTGTTGAAGTAGCTTATAAGGCTGTTATGAAACCTGTTGAAGGAACTATCTTAACTGTATCACGTGGTGCTGCCATCGGTGCTAAGAAAAAAGCAGAGCAGACAGATGATGCCGTTGAGGTTATGCGTGCAGCCTTGGAAGGAGCTAAAGCAGCCCTTGCTAAAACTCCAGAAATGCTTCCAGTCTTGAAGGAAGTTGGCGTTGTGGACTCAGGTGGTCAAGGTTTGGTCTTCATCTACGAAGGTTTCCTTTCAGCTCTTACTGGTGAATATAGCGCTTCTGAGGACTTTGTAGCGACTCCAGCTAATATGGGTGAAATGATCAATGCAGAACACCATAAGTCTGTTGCTGGACATGTGGCAACAGAAGACATTACCTTTGGTTACTGTACGGAAATCATGGTTGCCCTTAAGCAAGGTCCAACTTATGCTAAAGAGTTTAACTACGATGAATTCCGTAACTATTTGAATGACCTTGGAGACTCATTACTTGTTGTTAACGATGATGAAATCGTCAAAGTTCACGTCCATACAGAAGATCCAGGTCTTGTTATGCAAGAAGGTCTCAAATATGGTAGCTTGGTCAAGGTTAAAGTCGATAACATGCGTAACCAACACGAAGCACAAGTAGAAAAAGAAGCTCAAGTCAGCAAGCCAGCTGAAGAAAAAGAATATGCCCTTATTGCAGTAGTAGCTGGTCAAGGATTGGCAGACATCTTCCGTGCTCAAGGTGTGGACTATGTCATCGAAGGTGGACAAACCATGAACCCTTCGACAGAAGACTTTATCAAGGCTGTTGAGCAGGTCAATGCTCGCAACATCATCTTCTTGCCAAACAACAAAAATATCTTCATGGCGGCCCAATCTGCTGCAGAGGTATTGGATCAACCAGCAGTAGTGGTAGAAGCTCGTACCCTTCCTCAAGGATTGACTAGTCTTCTTGCCTTTGATCCAAGCAAGTCTATCGAAGAAAACAAAGAACGTATGACTGCAGCTCTTGCTGATGTAGTCAGCGGTAGTGTAACAACAGCCGTTCGTGATACAACTATCGATGGATTAGCAATTCATGAAAATGACAATCTTGGTATGGTAGATGGGAAAATCCTCGTGTCAAATCCTGACATGCACCAAACCTTGACTGAAACATTGAAACACATGCTAGACGAAGATAGTGAAATCGTGACTTTCTATGTCGGTGAAGATGGAAGTGAAGAATTGGCCAACCAAATCGCCCAAGAAATCGCAGAAGAATTCGAAGATGTTGAAGTCGAAATCCACCAAGGTCAACAACCTGTATATCCATATCTTTTCAGTGTGGAATAATCGTGAAAATTGAATGAAAATAACAGAAGGAAGCTGAACTGACAGCTTCCTTTTTCTATGCAAGTTGACCTACCAATAAATTTATATTGAAACAAACCTTCTATTGGAAATTCTAATTACGATAGGTTATAATGATAAAGCTGTTATGTTGAGTTAAATATGAATATAAAGGAGAAATGATGAAGAAAAAATTTTTTAATCAATCTTTTTCCCGCTTTTCGATTAGAAAGTTAAGTGTTGGGACCTGTTCGGTATTGCTAGGAACCTTTATGGTCATGGCTACTTCTCCAGTGCAAGCGGATGAAGCTCAAGTCAACAATAAGGAACTGCAAATCCAGGCGGAAATTCAACAGAAGGAAAGAAGTGCTGAGAATGGACAGGAAGTCATTTCTGAACCTCAAAAAGAGGTAACACAGAACGAAGCGATTAAGGACCGGAAGGATAAAACTGAACCGTCCAAAACAGAAGTATCTGAACCAGTCGCTCAGAGCCAACCAGTTTCACAAGTTGATAATACGAAGGAAGCGAGTCGGCCTTCTTTAGATGAGGAGAAAAAGCAATCTCTAGAATCAACTCAAACTGAACAGAAAAGCAAGGAAGAAAGCGGACCTAGCGGAAAAACTTCTTCTAGACGCAAGAGATCGCTAGATGAAGTCAATGCTGCATTTCAAGCTCATTCGCCAATCAAAGATATCCATGCGGTAGATAGTGTCCGTGAATCCTTGACCTTTAGTATTACTGGACACGAAGCAGACTATTCTGGTGGGTATATCAAAATTCATTTCCAAAATGGGAAAGCTATTAAATTGACCCCTTCTCCAGTTGGTGGTGTAAAGTTCAGCCAAGAAAAAACGAATGGAGACCTTGATTTAAAGATAGAACCCGTTAATCTGAGAGGTGGAGCAAACTATAACTTCGTCTATACTTTTCAGATAGATCCTTTGACTCAGAACTGGGGAGGTGCTGTCCAAGCCATTGGACCAGACCACAAGGTGACCGCAACTGCTAAGCTCTATGATAAAACTGGCAATGTCCTCAAAGAACTTGGAAGTATTGAACACACATGGAAAGTCTTAGAAAACGGGGTAGGTGGTCTGACACCAATGTCTAACCATCAGGTCATTGGCTACGATCGAAATAATGATGGTATCGTTGACGATGATTCGTCAGTTGTATCCTACTATCTATTTAACGGTGCGAAAGATCCTAAGAATAATACGGCAAGAAATGATTATTTCAACTATGGAAATGGTGTCTTTGATGGTCGTATGATCAATGGTATGGGGATTAGTGATGTCGGAGGGCATATCATTGATCCTGTCACTTCTTATACCTATAATATAGAGTTAAAAGAAGGTTATGAATTGACAGATGAAGCGAAAGCTCTGGGTTGGACTGCTGATGCGACGGGTTACCATCTGACGATTAACAGAGCTAACAATCCACTTCAAGATATTAATAACAATAAAAATAAGCTCATTCCAATTTCTTTCAAGTTAAAGAATGCCAAAGTAGCAGATATCAATAGAAAAGCGCAAAACCTAACTGTGACGGGTATCTATACAAAAGCAGATGGGACGAGTTATCAAAATACGGCCGTTCTTCCCTATACTCTCTTTGTTCAAAAAACAGATCAGCCAGAGTCTTCTCTCTTTGAATTTAGACACTATAATCAGTCTGACTCGGAGATAATTCGTTCCTATGGTGAAACAGAATACCGTTCCTATGTTCGACTTTCATCAGTTGCTGAGGTTGAAAAAGATTATCCTATCAATGACTACACGGTCACCCATAAAATACAGGATTCACGAGAGTCTTATCGAGAAGTCAATGCGATTGAGGATCGTTATTGGAATGAATTTTTCTCCTCACCGGATGCATCCGTAGAAGTATACAATAAAGCGACAGGTGAGTTATTAGGAACTTTTAACAGTAGCACTCGTAGTCTACGATTGACGGAAGAGCAAGATGTGAAGGAACTGGAGTACAAGTTTAAAAATATCAAGATGAGGAAGTCCTCAACCAATGATACTTCGGCATTTTTTTTCCAGACAAAAACACGCTTTAATAATTGGGAAAGTCTCTATAAAGACTCGACGATTAGTAAGTTGGATTCTAGAACGGATTTCACTTTTAAGAATACTGGAAACACTGTTTCCTTCTCTCAAACGGCTTCAGCCGAATTGACACGTGTTATCCAGCAAATTTCAATGGTTGGACGCCGTCGGACAGATGTCTTTAATCGACACACAGATGCTTCTGGTTTTAAAGAAGATTTTATCACAAGGACTGCGGGTAAAGACACCCCTACTCAGAACTTCGCAAACTTGACGGGAGTTTACCATCTGGCTTATTTGGCTGATCCACAATTAAACTTTAGTGGAAACCTTAATTTTAAGGTCTATTATAATTATAAAGATACTGGGAAAACTCTCTACTATGCCCAAGTGAAGGGAACCCCAGACTCCCCTATGCCCCCAACACTTTTGAAGTTGGAAAACAAGACAATTCCAAATGGGACCTATACCTATAAAGCAATTGCTTTCTGGGATGAGGAACTTCCAGATGTTCAAGCTCAGAATGGTTTTGACTTAGGAGAACTAGATGGTATTACTGTTACTTCGAAAAATTCGACCTCTCATGACTTCAATGTGGTCGTACAGGCGTCTGAAGCGAGTGGTGTCTACTCTGAAGTGAAAAGGGCGACAGATCAACACTTTGCCTATAATACTCAAGAACATTATCCAGGTGATGAGATTGATTTCAGAGTGACCTATAGAAACGCAGCGAAACAGCCTGTTTCAGACGTTTATGTTTTATCATCCTTGCCGATGAAAGGTGATAAACAGCTAGAATCCAGAAATCGTGGCTCTGAATTTACAGTGAGTTTGACAAAAGCTCTAACACCACCTTCAGGCTGGGAAGTTCAATATAGTCGTACTGCGGGCACTGCTGCGGAAATTAATGCTTCACAATGGCTCACAGCGGAACAGGTATCGGATTGGTCAGAGATTCGTGCAGTTCGTTGGCATTCGACTGCTCCGGTTGCTGCTGGAAGTAGGGTTCAGTTTCCTATCGATGGAGCACTTATCGGGCAAGATACTGCCCCAGGTGCTACGGCTTATCTTTCTTCGGCTCTGGCAAATGGCAGTTCCAGGTACACTGAGTCCAATAATGTTTCAATTCAAATGTCCACCAAACTGTCATCTGCAAGTTTCACTTTTGTGGATGTGAATGATCCGTCTAAGGAAGTGCAACTGGGACAGGTAGACACAGTTGTAGGCAAACCCAACGGACCAATTTCTTATGACCCCGCTCGTCGAATTAAGGAATTGGAAGATGCTGGATATGAACTGATCCGTAACGATTTTGCAGATCATACCTTTGGTGACTCGGCTAGTCCAAAACAATTCAAGTTTCAGTTTAGACATAAGGTTATAGAACTAACCGAAACTGTTCGTGCAACTCGCGAAATTGATTATGAATATCTCAAAAAAACAAACAATACTGATTTATCACTCCTTGCTCCAAAACATGTTGAGACTCATTCGTTTACTCGAACTAAGAGAATTGATCAGGTTTGGGCGAAACTGCAGCCGAATGATGCGACAGCTGGTGTGACATACTCAGCCTGGTCTGCAGACCAAACTTGGTCTCAAGTGATTTCTCCTGAAATTCCTGGCTATTATCCAAGAGAGGATATTGATGCAAACACAATGTCGGGAGAAGGAGCTCTCTATGAATATTTAATGAACGCGGATGATCCTAGAGAAGAGGAGTTGGAAAAAGAATTTACCTGGTATCGGGTGGTGTATTATGTTCCGCTTCCAGTTGTACCTTCAGCAAGTGCAGCGAAATCCAAGGGGGTTCAAGGGCAGAAGCAGGCAGCAACGATTCGGTTTGATGAGGATAGAGCAAGCGAGAGCGAGGTTCACTTTACAAAAGGGACAACAACCATTAATGGAGCAAAGAAATCCGTTGAACTAGTCCAAAGCAGTGTCTATCTTTATGATGAGAATGGGCAGAAGGTAACTTCGCTAACCATTGCCGACCAAGGGACGTACGATTTAGATCTTGTAAATAAAACAATTGTCTTTACTCCACTGAAAACCTTCTATGGTCCGGCAACTCCAGTTCAAGTTGGAGTGGTGGATAAAAATGGAGAGTCGGCTGTCACGACCTATACCCCAGTTATTGAGAAGGTGACACCAACAGGTTCAGGTGATAAGACAGAGGGGCTTCAAGGTCAGGTTCAAGAAGGTAAAGTGACCTTCACTCCAGGCCATGCCTCAGTTCCATTCCCAGCAGATTCGACTCCACTATTTGACAATGGTACAACTGTGAAAGAAGTGCCAAATGTTGGTAAGTTCGAAGTGGATGCAGACGGTAAGGTGACCTTCACTCCTGATAGACAGTTCAAGGGTGAAACACCAGAGCTTGAATTGACTCGTGTGGATGCCAACGGCACTCCTGTTACTGTCAAGTACCAAGCGGTGGTGAAAGAAGTAGTTCCAACTTCAACGGACGCCACTTCAAATGGTATCCAAGGTCAACCGCAAAAGGGTACCCCAATCTTCACAGAAGGTAATCCATTGGTTCCACTGGATGATACAAAACCAATGACATTCGAAGATGGTCAATCAACGAAAACAGTTCCAGGTGTAGGTGAATACAGCATCAATCCAGATGGCTCTATTACCTTTACGCCAGAAAAACAATATGTTGGTACACCAGATCCAGTCACAGTCAAACGTGTAGATAAGAATGGCACCCCAGTCACTGCGACCTATACCCCAACAGTGACTAAGGTAACACCAACCAGCACTAACGCAACCAGCACAGGCCCTCAAGGTGTTCCACAAACGGGCACTCCAAGCTTCCAAGGTGGTGATCCACTGGTTCCAATTGATGAAACAGTTGATCCAACCTTCGAAGATGGAAGCAAAGAGAAATCTATTCCAGGTCAAGGAACTTACACGATTGCACCAGACGGAACTGTAACTTTCACTCCAGATAAACAGTTTGTTGGAAACCCAGATCCAGTCACAGTCAAACGCGTAGATAAGAATAGCACTCCGGTTACTGCGACTTACAGCCCAGAGTTTACTAAGGTGACTCCTACAGGAACCGGTGCAACCAGCACAGGTCCTCAAGGTGTTCCACAAATGGGCACTCCAAGCTTCCAAGGTGGCGACCCACTTGTTCCAATTGATGAAACAGTAGATCCAACCTTCGCAGATGGCAGCAAAGAGAAATCTATTCCAGGTCAAGGAACTTACACGATTGCATCAGATGGTACAGTGACCTTCACACCAGACAAACAGTTTGTCGGAAACCCAGATCCAGTTACAGTGAAGCGTGTGGATAAGAATGGCACTCCGGTTACTGCGACTTACAGTCCAGAGTTTACTAAGGTGACTCCAACTGGTACGGGAGATAAGACGGAGGGTCTGCAAGGTCAGGTTCAAGAAGGTAAAGTGACCTTCACTCCAGGCCATGCCTCAGTTCCATTCCCAGCAGATTCGACTCCACTATTTGACAATGGTACAACTGTGAAAGAAGTGCCAAATGTTGGTAAGTTCGAAGTGGACGCAGACGGTAAGGTAACCTTCACTCCAGACAAACAGTTCAAGGGTGAAACACCAGAGCTTGAATTGACTCGTGTGGATGCCAACGGAACTCCAGTTACCGTTAAGTACCAAGCGGTGGTGAAAGAAGTAACCCCTACAGGAACGAACGCAACCAGCACAGGTCCTCAGGGTGTTCCACAAACCGGGACTCCAACGTTTGCTGGTGGTGATCCACTGGTTCCAATTGATGAAACAGTAGAGCCAACCTTCGAAGATGGAAGCAAGGAAAAAGTGATTCCAGGACAAGGAACCTACACGATTGCACCAGATGGAACTGTAACCTTCACTCCAGACAAGCAGTTTGTAGGTAGTCCAGATCCAGTTACAGTGAAGCGTGTGGATAAGAATGGCACTCCGGTTACTGCGACTTACAGCCCAGAGTTTACGAAAGTAACACCGACTGGTACAGGTGATAAGACAGAAGGCCTTCAAGGTCAGGTCCAAGAAGGTAAAGTCAGCTTCACCCCAGGTCATGATTCTGTTCCATTCCCAGCTGATTCAACTCCACTATTTGACAATGGTACAACTGTGAAAGAAGTGTCAAATGTTGGTAAGTTCGAAGTGGACGCAGACGGTAAGGTAACCTTCACTCCAGACAAACAGTTCAAGGGTGAAACACCAGAACTTGAATTGACTCGTGTGGATGCCAACGGCACTCCTGTTACAGTCAAGTACCAAGCAGTAGTGAAAGAAGTAACCCCTACAGGAACGAACGCAACCAGCACAGGCCCTCAGGGTGTTCCACAAACAGGAACTCCAAGCTTCCAAGGTGGTGATCCACTGGTTCCAATCGATGAAACAGTAGAGCCAACCTTCGCAGATGGCAGCAAAGAGAAATCCATTCCAGGTCAAGGAACCTACACGATTGCACCAGATGGAACTGTAACCTTCACTCCAGACAAGCAGTTTGTAGGTAGTCCAGATCCAATCACAGTGAAACGTGTGGATAAGAATGGCACTCCGGTTACTGCGACTTATACCCCAACAGTGACCAAGGTAACACCAACAGGAACCGGCGCAACCAGCACAGGTCCTCAAGGTGTTCCACAAACGGGCACTCCAAGCTTCCAAGGTGGTGATCCACTGGTTCCAATCGATGACACGAAACCAATGACTTTCGAAGATGGACAGTCAACGAAAACCGTTTTAGGTGTAGGTGAATACAGCATCAATCCAGATGGCTCTATTACCTTTACGCCAGAAAAACAATATGTTGGTACTCCAGCTCCAGTCACAGTCAAACGTGTGGATAAGAACGGTACCCAAGTGACTGCGACTTATACCCCAACAGTAACCAAGGTAACACCAATAGGAACTGGTGCAACTAGCACAGGCCCTCAAGGTGTCCCACAAACCGGTACCCCAACTTTCCAAGGTGGTGATCCACTGGTTCCAATTGATGAAACAGTTGATCCAACCTTCGCTGATGGTAGCAAAGAGAAGTCTATTCCAGGCCAAGGAACCTATACGATTGCACCAGACGGAACTGTAACCTTCACTCCAGACAAGCAGTTTGTTGGAAACCCAGATCCAGTCACAGTCAAACGTGTGGATAAGAATGGCACTCTAGTTACTGCGACTTACAGTCCAGAGTTTACTAAGGTGACTCCAACAGGAACTAGCGCAACGAGCACAGGTCCTCAAGGACTTCCACAAACTGGTACTCCAAGCTTCCAAGGTGGCGACCCATTGGTTCCAATTGATGAAACAGTAGAGCCAACCTTCGAAGATGGAAGCAAAGAGAAATCTATTCCAGGACAAGGAACTTACACGATTGCATCAGATGGTACAGTAACCTTCACCCCAGACAAGCAGTTTGTAGGAAAACCGGATCCAGTAACGGTTAAACGGGTCGATAAGAATGGCACTCCTGTCACTGCGACTTACAGCCCAGAGTTTACTAAGGTGACACCAACTGGAATAGGTGCAACCAGCACAGGTCCTCAAGGTCTTCCACAAACTGGTACTCCAAGCTTCCAAGGTGGTAATCCGCTTGTTCCAATCGATGAAACAGTGGCAGCAACATTTGAAGATGGATCAACTGAAAAAGTGATTCCAGGTGAAGGAACTTACGCAATTTCACCAGATGGTACCGTCACCTTCACTCCAGAAGCTAATTTTGTAGGAAAAGGAACAGGCGTAACGATTGTCCGCAAGGATAAGAACGGTACCCCAGTTACTGCAAGCTATCGTCCAACAGTTGTAGATCCATCTACTGGTCATGACACGACTTCTACAGGAGCAAAAGGCCAACCACAAGTAGCAACACCAGTGTTTGAAGGGCATATCGATACTACAGTTCCACCGACCTTTGAGGATGGTAGCACGACTATGGTTGTTCCGGGTGAAGGAAGCTATACAATTGATAAAGATGGTAAGATTATCTTTACTCCAGAACCAGACTTTGTTGGTAGAGCTAAAGGATTGGTTGTGAAACGTTTGGATATGTATGGAAATGTAGTTATTGCTCATTACACACCAACTGTTCTTGGACAAACACAAGTGAGTGATGCGACATCAGAAGGTCTTAAAGGTCAAACTCAGACTGGTAAACCAAACTTTACAGGTGATGTCGATCTGACAGTTCTGCCAACCTTTGAAGATGGAACAACTGAAAAAGTTGTTCCAGGTGAAGGAACTTACACGATTGCGCCAAATGGCACCGTCACCTTTACTCCTGAGGCAGACTTTGTAGGACAAGCCAAAGGTGTAAAAGTGATCTGTAAAGATCGCAATGGAAATATCATTTCAGGATTCTATACTCCAACCGTAGTAGAACTTCCAGAGCAAGTGAAGCCGTCTGATAAAAAAGAACTTTCAGTAGCTGATTCGAAACCAGATCAATTGACTCAAAACATCTCTGTAGAAAAAAATCAACTTCCAAATACAGGAAGTCAAGAAGATGGTTTGAAAAATCTAGGAATTCTAACAGCCCTAGCAGGTGTCATGACACTTGGATTGCTAGGTAAAAAGAAACGAAACGATGGATCAGACTAATCATTTTTAAGAACCGAGAAATCGGTTCTTTTTTTATGACATTTGTCATATTTCCTAGTGACAGAAGCATCTAGCTCAGTTAACTTCAAAGGACTATAATTGAAGTATGAAATGGAGGAAGAAGTAATGAAAAATAAAATGATTGTCGCAGTGAGTTTAGTAGCAGCAGGAGTTATGACCTATCTCATGTTTTCAGGATTGGACGAGGGTTTCTATCATTTTCCTTGGGAGCTCTTTGCTGGCTTTGGAATGATGTCTTGGCTTGTCAGAGAAGGTTTGAAATTAGTCAGAGATGTGAAAAAGGAGTTTG
>ERZ772930.569-NODE-569-length-11393-cov-14.4471_pt1 | contig 11393 bp, 15 predicted proteins | sample MGYA00511685_ERZ772930 | MGnify/ENA primary metagenome ERZ772930 (study PRJEB29015, sample SAMEA2738053) | human oral metagenome | biome: human oral; feature: human-associated habitat; material: saliva | place: China | collected 2226 ... | reverse complement strand
GTGTGGTTGCCGAGCAGCCACGGGGTGGGGGCCACGGTGATGAAGAACTGGGAGCCGTTGGTGCCGCGGCCCATGCGCTTGCCGGCGTTGGCCATGGCGAGCAGGTAGGGCTCGTTGAAGTTCAGCTCGGGGTGGATCTCGTCGTTGAACTGGTAGCCGGGGCCGCCGGTGCCGGTGCCGAGGGGGTCGCCGCCCTGGATCATGAAGCCGGGGATGACGCGGTGGAAGATGGTGCCGTCGTAGAGGGGACGGGAGGTCTTCTGGCCGGTCTTCGGGTCGACCCATTCGCGCTCGCCCTTGGCCAGGGTCACGAAGTTGTTGACCGTGTTGGGGGCGTGGTTGGGGAACAGTTCGACGGTGATGTCGCCGGCGGAGGTGTGAAGAATAGCTTTCATGTGACTAATGGTCGCACCTTTTCCTGAGGGTTTCCTGTCTGTCACACAAGTCGCGCAGATGGGTGGGCTGCAGATCACAGACAGATGTAGCACAATAGAAGGGAGTGGCGCGGCCGCGCCCCAGTTAATGTGGACAGAATCGGAGACATCATGGCTACTTCGCCTTCTTTCGATGCAGATAAGCTGCGCGCTACCTCTGAGCAGCTTCGCGACGCCGCCGTTGTGTACGCCGGGAAGGTTGCCGTCCGGGCCGCCGATCTGGCGAACCAGGGCGTTGATTGGGCCGCGCCCCGCGCGCAGGCCGCCCTGACGAACGCGATTGAGCACGCGACCCCCGCCATCGAGACCGCCGCCGCCCGCGCGCAGGCTGCCGCCGCGCAGGCCGGCCCTGCGATTGAGAACGCCCGCGAGCATCTGGTGGACGACTACCTGCCGCGCGCCTCTCTCGCCGTGAACCAGGCGGGCGCCGCCCTGACCGCCCGCGGTTCCCTATCGGATCGCGCTCGCCGCGCCTCCGAGGCCTCGGCCGCCGCCCTGGCGACGCCGACGCCCAAGCGCCGCAAGTGCCGCGTGCTGCGCGCCTTCGGCCTGACGGCCCTGGTCGGCGCGGTTGCCGGCGCGGGCTACATCCTGTGGAAGCGTTCGCAGCCGATCGAGGATCCGTGGGCCGAGGAGTACTGGGCCGACCTGGACACGGATTCCTTCGTGCCGGACACCGAGGCGGAGAAGGCCACCTTCGAGGCGGGCGAATGATTCTCGCCTTCTGAGAGGCTTGTGCTTCGGGGCCGCGACGCAGCGCGTCGCGGCCCCGAGCTTTACTCCCGGCCAGACAAGAAGCCCCGCGCAGCCACCGTTTGGTGGTTTGACGCGGGGCCTGCCCTCTGACGGGATCAGCTCCTCGACGAAGAGTTCATCACTGCTGAGACGATAGCGGCGATGATGCCTGCAACGACGAGGATGAGGCCAATCGGCAGAACATAGAAGATCATCCCGACCGCGAGCCAGTACAGGCCGTCTCCGCCATCTCCGTGGTTGCCCGGGATGAGCTCGATGACGAACCATGCGAGGAAGGGAGAGACCGCAAGCAGTACCCCGATTCCGAACAAAATACCCGCCAGCTTGTACGACACGCGACGCTTCACCGGGGCCATCGGAGCGTAGCCGTAGCCGGCGTCCCCAGCCTGCGCATAGCCCTGCGCAGCGGCTCCATTCCCGGGCTGCGCCGCCCAGTTTTGCTGGATCCCCTGCTGTTGGATCCCCGACTGTGGCACCCCCTGTGGAGGAACACCACCCTGGTACTGGTAGGACGACTGTTGAGGAGACGAAGCGGGATACGCGTTCGGGTCCGGAACGCTCGGATTCGGGTTTTCCACTGTCTATCCTTCCGTCAAGGGCGCACGCACACAGGCGCAACAGTCACAATCCTAAATGACGACGAGCCTCACCCGCTGAGCAAGGAACACACCGAGAGCCAGCCCCACACGGGGACCATCGATGGGCGCGCCAGACGACGAGGCCGGTGATGTTCGTGGGTGCCTGCACGACCGTTCCGTACAGGAAGACCATGAAGAAGATGAATGCCCATGAGCCGTTCACCCTCTCCAGCAACGATCCCTCGAGGACGACCCACAGCGCACACACCACCTGGAGGGTAAAGAACACCCATCCACCGATGCCGAAACGCACGGAATATTTTCCGTGGAGGCCCTGGCGCTGCTCGGCGTGGGCGGCGGCGCGGGTTCCGGGGCCCTGGGGCGACGCGGGAGGGCATGGCTGACTCTGATTCATGGGCTAGTGGCCTCTCACGACCATACCCATGATCATCACTCCGGCGTAGAACAAGAAAAAGGCAACGAACGGTGCAACGCTCGAGACGATGCCGATCCTGTTCATGATGAGCTGCTTGCGCGTCATGAGGCGTTTATTCGCCGCCACACCGACAATCAGGCCGAAGAGTGCGAGGGGCGGCACGACAACCAGGAATCCAAACATCGGAATAACGGCGATCCAGGCCTGCTCACTGGCATTACGGTCGGCCATGCTCCACGCCATCACCATCGACACGCCGATGATCAGGAAGATTGCCACCCAGGTCGCGATACCGAGGAAGAAGGCGGTCGGGATTTTCTTCGTGCCCGCCTGCGTCGGCGCCCCGCCGTAGTGCGGGGCGCTGCCCTGGTAGGGTGTGGCCCCCTGGTGAGGAACAGCGAGCTGAGGGGGCACCTGCTGCATACCCGGATAGGCGGGCCCTCCCGTCAGAGTCCCCTGACACTGCGCTACACCCGGCTGTGCGGGGCTCTCCTGCGGCGGCCTGCCTTCATGTGGTGTGTATCCGGGCATGCTCACAGGGTCCTCCATTCAGCCTGTATTTCAAGAATTGAGACTATCGGTAAGTTCCTACCCGTGCAACGGACGCTCACCCGAGGAGGGCGCGCAACACCTGGGCGACCCCGGCCTCGTTGTTCGAGGGGGCGACGAAGCGCGCGGCGTCGACAACGTCCTGCGAGGCGTTGGCCATCGCGAAGGACAGGTCCCCCTCGCTCATCATCGACAGGTCGTTCCCGGCGTCGCCGAAGACAGCGGTCTGGGAACGATCGACCCCGAGGAAGCGCTGCAGGTCGCGCACGGCGCTCCCCTTGTCGACGCCTCGGATCTGCAGGTCAGCCCAGTTCGCACCAGAAATAGCGTACTGGTGCGTGTCGGCGAATCGCGCGAGCGTCGCCTCCGCGAGCGCCTGGACCGGGCCGAGGACGAAGACCGCGAGCTTGACGATCGCGTCGTCGATCTCCCCGGTCTCGATCGCGTCGATGATGGCGATCTGGTCATCAATACGCTTCGTGCGGTGATAGTAGGGCAGAACACCGTCGACGAAACGGTCATCGGTGCGCTCGACGTAGGCGAATTGCTTGCCGCACATGACCAGGCCGCCGTCGATCCCGTCGGGCCCGGACGTGGCCTCGCGCACCAGGCGGATGACCTCGCGCACGGTGGGGGTATCCACCGGGTGGGAAGAGACCTCGACGCCGTCGCGCATGACGATGCCACCGTTCTCGCCGATGACGGTCATGCCGGGGCGCCCGGGGAACATGTCAATGAGAGTCCACACCTGGCGGCCGGACGCGGGCGCGAAGGTGACGCCGCGCGCGTCCATCTGGTCGAGCAGCTCGTCCATGCCGGGCGGGAAGTTCTTATCGTCGTCCAGGAGGGTACCATCCATGTCGACGGCGGCCAGGCGCAGGTCGGCGCCCGCGTAACGCGCGGGGTCAGTGGGGGTCATCATGGGTCCATTGTGCCCGACCGGGGGCACGGGTGCTCACGACCTGCGACGAGGCCGGGGCAACCTCACGCTGCCGGGCTCAGCCGGGCAACGACCCTTAGTTGTCGCCGCTCGGCATACTGGATAGCTTCTCTGCGATTCCCATGAAAAAGGCGATGATGAGAACAATGATGCCGACCGGAGTGAAGCGATAGAAGGCCCACACGAAGGCCCATCCCGACGACACGCTATGGGGGTCACCCCGACCGACGGTTGCGTCGACGTAGGACGCATAAATGAACGGGCTAATCATCAGCAGAAGCCCAATAGCGCCAAGGATGAGCGGAATCTTATACTTTCCCGTCTTCCTCGGTGCCGGAGTCCATTCTTCCTTCGTCTCACTCATGCCGGGTCTTTTCGCTACCCACCGGAGTTGGCTCAGAACCACCACCATAGCGCAGCCGCAGCGGGGGCCAGCACGGCAGCCACGAAAGCACCGATGCGCGGGAAGCGACTGGCCCCCATAGACAGTGGGCATCTCGTCGAGGCCGACAGGGAGAAGATTTCTTCATCGAGGCCCGCTCGCGTCTGTGGGCGCACGGCGGGCGGGTATGAGGGCGGCGCGGGGCGCCGGCGACGCGCGGCTGGCCTGGTGACCTGCGCTCCTCGCGCGGCCCCACCGACCCCCTCCGCGTGCGAGTACTGGGAAGGCGAGCGGTACACGATGTCTCCATCGACTATTACGGTGTGAATGGCGCAATCCTAGCACCCATGAGGCGCGCATCACACCAATTTCCCTTCTCGCACTTCAATTCATTTAATCGGGGCAACAAATTGACAAACAGCCTGCATCCCCTTGTGAAAATATGCCACCCATCACACCATGTGTTAGGCTGATCATGCTCGTTCAAAGCATTGAACACCCCTATTTCGAGGAGAGAACCATGAGTCTGGAAGATCTGGCAAAGAAGGCCGAAGAAGGCTTCGAGAAGGTCGTTGACGCGGCCAAGGAGAAGGCTGAAGAAGCCAAAGACAAGCTTGCTGAGCTCGCTGGCGATGCCAAGGACAAGGCAGAGGACGCCAAGGACAAGGTCGAAGAGGCCGCCGAGGACGCCAAGGACAAGGCGGAGGAGATCGCCGAGGACGCCAAGGACAAGGCAGAGGACGTCAAGGACGAACTCGAAAAGTGAGTGACCGGAAGGGGGGCGAACCAAGAGGTTCGCCCCCCTTCTCCATACCCTCACCCCGACGGTTTTGTATTCCCTCGTAGCTCGTTTGCATTCCCCCACAGCTCGGACCAATGCTACTGGCGACGAGCGCTCTACTCCCGTCCCTCGCGCACGCCCGCCAGGATGCGGCGACGCAGCGGGACGGTCGCCTCGGAGGCGGCGACGATGAGAATAACGCCCACGATCGCCGAAGCAAGCGCAATGAGGAAGCCCTTTCCCGCACCCGCCGCGAGCATCGGCGACATGAACACCATGCCGAGCAGCATCGAGCCGACGATCATGACGGACGCGGGGATCGCGACCTCGAGGCGCCGGCTGCGGTCCATGAAGCCGCGCGGGGAGCCCATGTAGGACAGGGCGCGCACCTGGTCGGCGGAGTCGAGGACGCGGATCGACTGGTTGACCGCGGTCGACACGGCACCCAAAACCAGGGTGATCGCGAAGGTCAGCAGCATGCCCCTGTTGATGTCGCCAATGACGATGCGGGCGACCTCGTCCGCTCCGTCCCCGCTCATCGAGATCGTGGACGCGGCCGGATACATGATGCCCACGAGGAACCCGACGAGGGCCACCGCCCCGAAGGAACGCCACACGGCCCTCGGATCGTCGGCCATTCGGCGCCCGGCCACCATCATCTGAGGACTGCGCGAGGCCCGGGCCATGATGCGACCCATGAGACTGATCGACCAGACGCCCACCAGGTTGACGATCAGGAAGATCGCGCCCATGAACCCCAAAAAGACGGCCATGCCGATCGCGGTTCCCAGGTTCATCGCGAGGGTCCCAACGCTCAGCCACACCACGAGGAGGATCAGCCCGAGGACGGGGCCAACCGCGCTCACGCGGCCCGCCTGCGTGCGGCGCGCGACACCCAGGGGCGTGATCGCGACCTTGCGCATGGCCAGCCACGAGGACAGGGCCGCGAGGAGAATCATGGCGAGCCCCTCGACGAGGAGGGCAACGACCCCCACCCACATCTCGCCGACCCCCATCGGGCGGCCCTGGAAGGACAGGGCGCCCCACGCGGGCAGCGTCACGGCGTACAGGATCGAGCCGACGAGAACGCCAACGGCCGCAAACACGCAGGTTTCGAGGATGCAGGCGAGCTTCGTCTTTCCCGGCGCTAGGCCGACGAGGCGCAGGACCGCAAGGTCGCGCTCACGCCTGCTCATGCCCAGACGCGCGGCCGCGGCCCCCATCGAGATGATGGGGACGATGAGCAGGGTGGCCGCGAAGTACGCAAGCATCACGTAGAGGGACGCCATCCCGTCGAGGCTTGACGGATCATCACCCGTGGCTGACGTGGCAGCCACGGCGGCCCTCGCCCCGAAGGCCATGACGCCGCCCGTGACCGCGAGCAGGAACGCGTGCGGCAGGGCAAAAGCCGCGACCGTCAGGACACTCGTCGCCCGGTCGCGCGACCGCAGGAGCGCTCCGGCGGCTGTGCGAACGGCGCTCATCGGGCCACCCCCTGGTTGGGGGTTCCACTGCCTCGGGCCTCAAGGGAGATGCGGCCATCGCGCACGTGGATCGTGTGCGGCAGGCGCGCCGCGACGGCGGGGTCGTGGGTGACGAGGACGAGGGAGGCACCCGTGGAAGCGCAGGCGCTCGTCAGGAGGGACATAACCTCGCCGCCGGTCGCCTGGTCGAGGGCACCCGTGGGCTCATCCGCGAAGATCACCGAGGGGCTGGTGGCGAGCGCGCGCCCGATCGCGACACGCTGGGCCTGGCCGCCCGAGAGCTGGCCGGGGCGGTATGGGCCGGCGCCATCGAGGCCGAGGTTCGTCAGGATCTCGCGTGCGCGAGCGATGGCCTGCGATTTGGGCGTGCCCGCCAGCATGAGGGGCATCGCGATGTTCTCTTCCGTGGGAAGCTCGGGCAGGAGCTGGCCGTCCTGGAACACAAAGCCGAAGCGGCGCAGGCGCAGGTTGGAGAGCACCCACTCCGACATGGTCGTCATCTCCTCACCGTCCAGGGTGATGGACCCCGAGCTGGGGCGCAGCACACCCGCCAGGCAGTGCAGGAGAGTGGTCTTACCGGAGCCCGAGGGGCCCATGATCGCCACCTGCGTGCCCTGCGGGAGAGTCAGGTCGACGCCCGCCAGGGCGTGGACGGGCGTATTCCCACGCATGTATGTCTTCGTCAGTGCTCGGGTCACCAGACCCACCGTGTCGTGTGTCATGTTTGAACGATAGGCCCGCAGCCCCGCGCATTTCTATGAGGGGCCGCCCTGGTCTGCCCCTGATCTCCCCCGGAGAGGGAGACACCGATGGGGGAATCGCCCCCCGGCCAGACTGGAGGAAACCACCCCCCAGACAGGCACCGGCATACGGGACGTTGCTCCCTCACCGCAGGCCACACAGGCGCAAGTCACGTTAGGATGGCGTCATCCGCCCGGACCGTCGGACGGCACTACTCCAAAGGAGACAACATGGGTCTGGAAGATCTGAAGAAGCAGGCCGAAGAGGGCTTCGAGAAGGTCAAGGAAACCGTCGGCGAGGAAAACGTCGAGAAGGTCGTCGAGGCCGCCAAGGAGAAGGCGACCGAGGTTGCCTCCGATCTGAAGGACAAGTTCACTAAGTGAACCACCGGCAAGGGCCGGGCCGAAACGGCCCGGCCCTTTCGCGTGCCCGCGATCGCCGAGAGTCCCCGCAGCCCGCAAAGGGCGGGAGGCCAACGCCCCCGGGAACGAGACCGGAGCCGCCGAACACGGGAGGGCCCGGGATCGCTGCGATCCCGGGCCCTCTAATACGGTTGATTCAGTTGGCGCCCTCGGTGACGGTCACCTTGAAGTCGGTGGTGATGCCGTCCTTGTCGGTGATGGTCACGGTCACGGGCTTCGCGCCCTCGGAGGTCACGTGCAGCGGGTGCAGGGTGATAACGTTCTTGTCGGGCTTGCCCACGGACAGGATCGCGGGGTTGGAGACCTCGACGTTGTAGTCCGAGGCCTTATCGGACTCGGGCAGCGTGACCTTCAGGTCGCGCTTCTCGGGGACCTTGACGCCCTGGTCGCCGACCTCGGCGATCGTGATTTCGACGGTCTTAACGTCGCTGGGGGTCACGTAGTTCGCGCCGGTGTTGGAGCAGCCGGTCAGGGCGGTGACGCCCAGGCCGAGTGCGAGCACTGCAGTGAGGATGGAACGCTTGTTCATGTCCCCATCATAGGCAGCGGAGCTCACAACGCTGCATCACGGTGCCAGCTTTTGGGACGATGTCAATCACAGGGACCAGACGAGCGCCCCCGACTCCACGTCCGCCCAGTACGAGCCGGCCAACTCCGCCCACTGGCGCGGGAACTGCAGCTGCGGGCTGTGCGTGCCCCCTCGGATGATGCTCTCGCGGGCACCCAGGTCTGCGGCCTCCTCGGCGTACCACGAGGGCGGCCAGATCTCGTCCTGGTCCCCGTACAGCACGTGCACGGGCACGCCCGTGGCCGCGAGCGCCGGGGTGTCGGGGCGCAGCTGGGAGAGGATGCGGGCGATACCCACCAGGTTTTCCGAGGCCGTGTCCAGCGCGCGGATACGTTGAAATTCCGCCCATCCGACGCCGGGCTCATCGATGTTCATGTCGGGGAAGTAGGTTTGCAGCACCCGCTCGCGCGCGCCAGGCCCCATGGGCAGGGGGTCGAGGATCGGGAGGGTATTCATCCAGTCGTAGACGGACCGACCCGAGCAGAACAGGGTGACGGAGGCGAAGAGGTCGGGGCGGTTGATGACGGCCGCGCGTGCGACGATGCCGCCGAAGGAGTGTCCCACGAGGTGGACGCGACCCGTGGTCCCGGCCCAGGCCTCGGCGATCGAGACGAGGTCGCCGACGAAGTCGCTCATCCCATACGCGCCCAGGCCGGCAGGCGCAGCGGACCCGCCCTGGCCTCGTTGCGAATACGCGAGGACGTCCCAGCCCGCGTCCCCGAGGAACGGCAGGACGGGCGCGTAATCCTCCTTGGATCCCGTGTAGCCGGGGACGAGGAGGGCGCGACTTCGTCCCGCGGCGCCCGGGGCCGAGACGGCAGAGATCGCGGGGGTTCCGTCGACGAGGGCGGGGGCGCTCGGGCCGGTCAGCAGGCCACTCAGCTCGCCGGCCGGGGAGGGAACGGCCACGGGGATAACGTTTGCTGCCAGCGCAAAAGGACCGAAGGGCTCTATCTGTTTCACGCACCCAATCGTAGAATGAACGCATGACAAACGAGACGATTGCGAGCCAGCTCGCGCACCGCACGATCCGCGCCTACAAGGACCAGCCTCTGACCGAGGCCGAGGTTGAGACCCTCATGGACGTGGCGCGCCACACGGCCACCTCCTCGTTCCTGCAGTCCTGCACGATCCTGCACATCACCGACCCGACGGTGCGCGAAGCGATCGGTGCCGCGTCCGGCCAGCCCTACGTGGGCGGCACGAAGGGCGACCTGTTCATCTTCGTCGCCGACCTGTACCGCAACAGCCGCATCCGCGCCGAGCAGGGCGTCTCCTCGGAGGCCCTGTCCTCGATGAACCTGTTCCTCACGGCGCTCGAGGATGCGCTGCTGGCCGCGCAGAACGTGTTCGTGGCCGCCGAGTCGATGGGCCTGGGGACCGTCTACCTCGGCTCGATCCTGGCGGATCCGCGCTCAGTCGTGAAGACGCTGGAGCTGCCGGAACTGACCTTCCCTGTTGTCGGCCTGCTCGTCGGACACGCGGACCAGGATCCCGGCCAGAAGCCTCGCATGCCCCGCTCCGTCACGACCGCGAAGAACACGTACCCGCGCGTCGAGTCCTATGCCGAGACGCTGGCCGACTACGACCGCGAGGTCACCGAGTACTACGACCTGCGCTCGGGCTCGCGCCTCGAGTCTTTCACCCACCTGGTCGCCACCAACATCGGCGTGGGCGGCGCGCACGTCTCCCCCATCATGGAGGTCCTCAACGAACAGGGCCTGTGCCTGCGCTGACCCTTTCTTCGTTGACGAGGCCGTGGCCTCCCCTCGTGGTCACCCGACCGCCCGGGGCGCCACGGCCTCGTCGCATGACCGGCTGGCCTGGCGCTTACAATGAGCGCATGGCTGAGCTTGGTTTTTCCACCTACGTGTTTATCGAGCGCATCGCCGCGAACGCGGCCGCGCTGCACCCCTTCCCGGAGCACAACGTTGCGCTCGTGCGGGACGCGCTGGTGGACGCCGGCTTCGACATCACGCTTCTTGGCCCGGACGCGCCGGAGGTCGGCGAGGGCGTTTACTTCCAGCCCGAGCCCTTCGGCGACGAGGTCATCGGGCTTCTCGCGGACGCCCTCACTCTGCGCGGCATCGGCGCATACGGGTACGCGCTCGTGGATTCATCGCTGGGAGGCGAGCTGGCCGACATCGCGCTGTTCATGCGCGTCGGTGACGTGTTTCCCCGTCATGGGCGCCGCATCCTCATGACGCGCATGTACATTCAGCGCACCCCCACGGGGGCGGGCAACAAGGCCGTGACCTGGGCCTTCGGCTGCCCCGCCGACCTGGAGGAGGCGAACCGTCTGCTATCGGAGAAGTTCGACACCGAGCCGGTCACGGACCCGCGCGGCATGGCCGCCATCGAGATCCGTCACCCCGAGTTCGCCGCCGGCACGGCCGAGCCGATGGTCCTCCTCGATGAGATCTTCCAGGTGCTGGGCGCCGCCGGCTTCGAGGGCATCACCATGTGCAACGACCCGGGCCAGCCGAACACTCAGGGTTGATACACTAGCGGGCCGCCGCCCCACCACTCGTCATCGCATGAACTTTTGGAGGAGATCATGGACGTTGTCCCGATCTACACACTTATATATTTGGTCGCGGCCGCTGTCGCTGGCCACGTGTGCGCCGACATCTACGTGGATGTGCGCACCCACCTGGGTCAGCGCCCGTCCACCTTCACCTACGATCACCTCAACCATCTGGCCCAGCAGGCGCTGGCTGAGGCGCACGGCGATCGCAAGGCCGCCGCCCGCACGCTTCGCCGCAAGGTCCAACTCCCCAAGCGTTCGATCGACACCCTCATCTCCCTCCAGGGGTAACACCATGCACATCTCCATCGAGGTACTGATCCAGCTCATAATCGTCATCCTCATTCCCTTCTTTACCCTCGGCTACTGGCTCGGCCTCAAGCTCATTCGACAGAGGCGGACCCGCACAATCCTGGCCGAGCAGCGCTACCAGGCCATGCAGAAGTACGGCTACGACCTCGCCCGCATCCGGCAAGCCAACCCCCTACTAATGGCGCACATCCGCCAACTTGCAGCAAGCAAGGGAATCCACGCCACCATCACCTACGCCACGGAGCTCACGCCCCTCCCCGAAGACATCGTGCAAGTCCTCGTCCGCAGCGAAGCGTGCGCGCTCGGCATCCACCAGAACCAGCCGCCCCAGCCGCTACAGCAACCCCACCCCCAGCCCACGCCCCGCTAACGGACGCCCCACCGCACCCGGCCACGGCCACGTGCCACACGCACCAACAAGGGCCGCCGCACAACCGTCGTTGGTTGTGCGGCGGCCCTGTGTCTGCGCCGTTCAGCGGATCG
>ERZ772930.568-NODE-568-length-11394-cov-3.38055_pt1 | contig 11394 bp, 20 predicted proteins | sample MGYA00511685_ERZ772930 | MGnify/ENA primary metagenome ERZ772930 (study PRJEB29015, sample SAMEA2738053) | human oral metagenome | biome: human oral; feature: human-associated habitat; material: saliva | place: China | collected 2226 ... | reverse complement strand
CCAATTTTTAAAGAAATCAAATCATTAAATGACGATACCTGATATTCCTTATCTCCAATAACCACTACAATATCATGAATAGAATTAATGAAAATCCCACAAGCTTGACCATTGTAATCAAAAGAGGCATCCCAACCATTATCGTATAACGCTTGTAAATCATCCAATATCGCCATATAAAAATCCTTTCCCATAGTGTTTTTTTGCAGGTGAAAGCACCTAGATGATAATTTTGATTTCCTTGATAATGTTCTCAGGGTATGAATGGTCACCTATAACGATTTCGTCAGAACCATCTAAATAATAGCCGTCATACCAATCTATAACCTTGCCAGTGATGGAGGTGTCATCTTTTAAAACAAGGCGTACATTTTTGTCTACATATTCCCATAGTCTCATTGTGTTCCTCCTTTTCAATGTTTAGATTGTATAAACGCCTAGAATGTACTAAGCGCTAATTGTTTACAAAGCTAGACCTCTTTTCTTGAGTTCAGCCATGATAGCCTCTTCATCTTCTTTTGAAAACGTGGTAAACCTCAAATGTGATAGCTCTTCGTCAGTCATTTCAGAAGGGATTATGGGAGCAGGCTTTTTAAGATTCCAGCTGTCTACTTGTTTTAACGCTTCTTCCAAATTCATAGACTTTACTCCTCTCTTAAATTCATTTCTAAAACAATGATACCTTTGTTCTAGTTCCTTACTTTGTACTCATTGTTCTCCTTAATTCTACCACAACTCTTGTAGCTAACCAAAACTTCTCCTCTCTGAGCATGAAAAAAGCACTTAGATTTCTCTAGGTGCTTAATTATTATTTAATTATTACTCTTTTACCAAGTAGATCGTCCTCGGTGTAATCAATTGCAAAAGTGTCTTGTTTTAAGATGGATTTAGGAGGCGTTGTCTTAACGAATGGAATACTATGAACTTTGTATTTTTTCCCTCCAATATCCACAAATTGGTTCATCCTCAAGTTTGAGAAATCAGGATTCTCAACAGTAATAGAAACAAGACGGTTTGCGATTTTATAAACTGCAATAATCTTATTTTTCATGTCTCTTAAACTCCTTATTTCTATCTCTACCTTGATTATAACTTTTTCCACTGCCTTTTGCAATGTATGAACCACAACACTCACTACAGTACAGACTCATTCAAATCCTAACCTGTCGTAAGAATTGTTTACCTCAGCTTCCAAGTGTTCGATAGCTCTATCTCTTGCTCTATATAATGTCGCTTTAGATACTTTCATTTCTTTGCACACTTCTGCCACTCCATAACCATGTAAGTAAAGCATTCTTAAAGCTAACCATTCCTCAGATTCTTCTAATTTATTTATTAAATCAGTTGTTGCAAATTTTTCTTCTGTTAAGGTTGTTATTTGATTTATAATATCATCTTTTTTCTTTAAGGTATTGATTAATTTTTTTCAGTAGTGTTTACCTTGCTGGAAGATACCTTTTGTTCAAAACTGCCCGAAGTATGGGGGTAGTTATTATCCAATTCCTTCAGTTTTCTTTGTAGAATTATAATAGCTTTGTCTATCTTTTTTAAATTCTTCAGTCTTTCAACTATTTCATCTTTAGTCATTATACAACTACTCCTATTTTTAAAATTTGGCGCGAGAAAAAATGTACAGTGACGGTGTGAAGCACATTCACCCATAGGGGGAGGGGGTGAGCCCCCCTTCCTAAAAATTCAATCCGTAAGAGTAAGGATTATTTAAATAATTCACTCAACATTGCTCTTTGTTGATCACGTTTTTTCTGTTCTTCTTCACTATATAGTAAATGTTTCTTACTAAGTTTAGAGTCCAACTCTTGGCGATTTTCTTCAACTAATCGCTTCATCTCTTCCTCTTTAGCATTCTCTCTCTTCTCTTTGAAAGCATAGTTTAGCCTTTGTGACCAAGCTTCCATTTCTGCTTGGTGTTCCATGAGCCTATCATGTTCTTCCTGCCACCGCTTAGTATCTTCTTCAGCACGCTTTTGGCGTTCAATCTCTGCACCTTGTTGTAGTTTATTCCAATAACTACCCAATTCAAATTTATTTTCCATTACTGTTTACCTAGATCTTTCTGTCAATGATTATTGAATATCAGCAGTTTTTTTATAACGCTTAATCAATTCTTTCAGCCCGTCTTCTTCATGATAAACTGCGCATCGGGGGTGATAACCTAAACCATTCATGAAGTGGCTGTATATTCCTCCATCTGGACTTCTACGAAAACGATCTACACCTTTGGAAATATCTTTATCCAGTTTCTTCATCAAGGCGTCAGCTTTTTGTGCCTTTTGATATGCTTCATCTCCAATCTTTAATGTTTCTTCAATCTGACGTGCCAATGGTTCAAAGTATGCACGCTGTTCCTCATCAGCAAGTCTTTCAAGATTTTTTACCATTTCATGAAACTCTTCATACTCCATCAAGGGTTCTTTGGTTAGCATTCGTAAACGCTCTTCATAAAACTCTTTAGAACGTTCAGCAGTCCATAAATCAGACTTAGCTTTCGTGTACTTTTCAGAATTGATTTCTTTCTGTGCTGTTAAAATTTCTGCTTCAGCTTTTTCGATCGCTTGAAAACTCTTAGCCAATTCTGCTTCGGCTTGTGTAATATCCTTTTGGTTTTGTTCGATCAATTTATTAATTTTAGTTTCGATAGTTTGTAATGTTTCCATATTTAAATTCCTCTTTTCTTTCTAATTACTTGTAGTTTATTATCTAAATCACTGGATCTCTAATACTCATTGTTCACCTCGTTTAAAATACAAAAAAGGCGCAACACAAAGTAATTCACTTAATGTTACGCCTCTAGTTTTCTAGTCAGCTATTTTTCTTTAATTGTAGTCTCAATCTGGACTATTCTTCCATCTTGGACTGTGAATGTTACACTACCAAACTGTGGTAACTTCTTCATATCTATTATATCATTTTTATTGAAAATAATAAAGTTATCTTCTAAAAATGCTTTAAAATCAGTATTTTTCATGATCTCTATCCTTTCATTTATAAACCACCAATACTCCATCAATTATATAATCTCCGAAGCTAGAGGTTGAATACTTCACATCTACCACTTCAACTGTTGCCATGAAGTCATCGACTTCTTTTTCAAAATCCTCTAATGGTTTCTGCCATCTTCGATAGTGAAATAATTTAATTTTCATGTTGTTTATCCTTTCGAATGGTACACCACTATGTAGGGGGTTGTGTACCTAGTTGTGTACCGCTCAATCCTTAGAGCCACAAGGGGTTTCAGAAAGGTACACAAGGTACACCACTTTTCTCTATACTTTTTTTAAAAAAATCTATTTTATTGTTTTTATTTTTCAACCACCTGTAAAGTTGTGTACCTAGTGTACCGATACTGTCAAACCCTTATCGCTATTGCTTTTAAACGGTTCACTACTAGTTGTGTACCTGTTGTGTACCTAGTGTACCTTTTGTTGGTTAAAATATAGAAAGATCTACTTTTAATTCTTTTTCTTTTTCTTCAACAATAAATGTTTTAAATCTCTTAGGGTTGCCAATCACGTATCCACTAACTAATTCGCCCCCTAGTTTTTTTCTTAACCTTTTAACTCCAATAGTTGTCAGTGCCTTACCTGCTTGATTATTGTTTTTACCATACGTTGTTTTATACAGTTCATTTAAATGATAATTTTCAGTTTTCGGTACAAAATCCATCTCACGTAGTAGATTGATTAAAGCAATTTGAAAATCATCTAATGCCTCATCTCCATTATAGAGTTCTACATTTTTCCAAATAAACTTCTTACCTTGCTCATTGAAATAGTCAAGACTCGTCAATAGAAAACCAATACACCCTTCAATTTTTGGTGTTTTATCCGACTGTGTGAACGCCTGCCAATATTCCTCAAAGATTTCTTCACGTTCCATATCCGTTTCGCCATCTGGTCGGTTTTTATACTGGATCAGTATTTTACGTCCGTTCATTTCATCAGAAAGGGAAACATTTCTATTTGTATCAATACATAAAACGCTAGTAAGATATACTAAGCCTTGGTTACCACCGACATTTCTTGCTACGTGTGTTTTTTCAGTAGCAATAATCTTTAACACACGCTCTACCTTATCGCCTACAATATCCCCCTGCTCAGTAGCTAAAGCCATTTCTCCACCAGAGAATAACGCCCAAGCATTCAAAGAGTCAAAACCTCGTGCTATTAAGTTATCCAATTCCACATCAATTTTATTAAACAATCCAGATAAGGCGATATGGCGCAAACCTTTACCAGTCCTAACTCCAGACTTAGATACAAAGAAGTTTGTCTTACTTCTTAATCCACTTGCCACTTGTGCCATGTAGTAGGCTTGTAATTGTGCATTGTGAAAACTATCTGGATCATCAATGACATAGTTTAAAAATTTATCAGCCATTTTTTTACTTGCTTTTGCAGTTTCATAATCAACTGGATAAAATTTAAAAAATGAAGTATCATCACTCAAAGTAGTACGTGTAACTGTATGATTTTTTAAATCAATGATAAAATCATTCCCTGCAATTTGATATGGTTCTAACTTTCTCACTGGTTCTACATGACTGTGTAGATCAATCCCTTTGAGAATATCCAAAATAAATTCTGTGCCATGTTTGAAACCATACAAACTAATCAATGTAATATCATCAATCAGTTTAACTTGTTTATTATTTACATCGTAAAGTTTGCCATCATAGAAGACATACCGTCCTAGTAAATAATCAATTACCATTTTTGCAAAAGCTGGAAAGCTTTTATCATAAGAAATACTTATTTCTCCACTCATTGACTCTTTTAAATAAGCCGATATGAAGTTAACTTCTTTACCGTTTTTATCTGCAATATACATGATTTCGCTATTAGGTACAAATACCTCTCTTTTGTCGTAGCGTATTTTATTCAAGCTATCTAATTGCCAGATATTCGAAAGTTGCTTTTTGTAGTCTGCTTTTAGTTTGGAACACCCAAAGTCATTTTCCGTCCAATTCATTTTCACAATTTGTTTTAAATTGTCTATGATATTCAAATTCCACCTCCTTGTATAATCTATTTGCTACTTCTATAAAATAGCTTGCTAATTCTTTTCGCTTGGTTATTGCAGTGAATAACTCAACTACTTGTTCAAAACTATATCCATTTACAAATAGCAAGCGTACCAATGTAGCAGTTTCATTTTTAGTATAAATACCGTTACAAATTAAATTGAAAATCCAATCTTTTAACTCTAAACCAAAACCTTGTCTGTTTTTGCTCAAAGTGTTTGCTTCCATGTTTTCAAGGACTTTTAGTAATTCTGGACTTGCTAAAGCTATCTGTATATCTCTAACAAGTTCCCAACCCTCTAGATCCATGTTTTCGTTCTTTAAGGATAAATAGATACCCTCATGAGAAAAAGTTGTTAGTGCTTCTCCTACTGGTTCATAGTAGATAAACTTGTAAAAATCTCCATTCCTAAAAACTCGTGTAGGTTTGCTCTTTAAGAAACTGAATAAAGGTAACTGTTGAGTAGGTAAAGTTAAATCTATCAATCTCATGTCCTTACCTTACACGTTTCTTCCTTAACTTCTTCAATCGCTTTTGTTCTTTCAACTGCTCTGCTGACTCACCACGTTCCTTATAATTTTTGACATCATGGTAGTGCCCACGACCTTGGGCAGGGTGTACGTTATATCTACCCATTTTCCACCCCCAAAAATTTTAGTATATCTGTAATTTTGTAATATACCTTTCTGGTATCTTCAATTTCTGGTTGGTATCGTCTTAGACCATTTTCCTCCCACTTTTGCAAGGTTTTATATTTAATATCCAATTCTTCCATAACTTCCTTGGCTGACATTAAACCAGTCAACCGTGGTTTAGGTATTTCTCTAACTTCATGGTATTTTTCTATTAAATCCAGAATCCCGTGTGCTAGGTCATGCTCACTTTCTTTACTTAAACTAAACATACTTACTCCCCTCTTCCTACCATTCCAAGCTGAATATAACGCCCATAGCAAGGGCTTAACTCATCACTTGGTGTTTCTTCTACTTGCTTAATATCGGAGCGCCTGTGACTCTCCATACGCTTTAAAAGTATAAGCATCACTGCCATAACCAAAAGCAAGATAATTGACTGAGTATTAGTTAAATCTAATTCATTCATAACCTTGCCCCCTGCTCTATGCTCTACCTTGGTAACCATTGATAAAATGTAATTGATCTTCATTATTCATTGATAGAAAAATATCAACTTCCTCAGACGATAATTTCTTATTTACAAAATCTTGAATAATTAGAAATACCTTTGGTGCTTTTTCCTTAATTTCACTAATCAAGTTATCAAATTCTGCTTGTGTCATTTCATTTATATTTTTTGTCATTTTTCTGCCCTCTTCTAAACTCATTTCATGAGTAATTATCTATTGAGTTGCTGAACAAAGCCTCAGAATGCTCATGTCAGCACCTCATATTCAAAATCTTTCTAATTGCTTGCCTGCTATTAGTTATGATTGATAAAATAGCTAAATTTTGTTATAATTTGAGTATAGAAAAAATATCTATACTTTATATTTCGTCGCTTGCCTTGGTCGCCAAACTTTCAGCAAGTGACTTTTTTTGTTATCTAAATTCATCCAAGCTGATTTCCAACGCATCAGCAATTTTGCATATATTTGGCCAAGAAAGGTACTTTACCTTTCCGCTTTTCAAATCAGAAAAGAAACTACGATTAACTCCAGCCATTTTAGATAACTGACTACCGTTTAAATTTCTTTCCTGCATGATTTTATTTAATTGTTCCCACATTTCTACACCTCTAAACACAATATGTTGTAAAATAATCACATACACTCACAATATGTTGTGAGTTTCTGTTTGTTATGTTATAATATATCTTGACTAGGACCTCTCACTGTTTTAGTCAAAATCTAAACAGAAAGAAATCATAACCATGGACCCTAACCAACTTAAAGACTTTCTTCCTCTTGTCACAGGATTTTTAGGAGGAGCTACTTCAGCCGGTGTATTTGCCGGGCCTATTCAAACATTGCAAGATTGGTGGTATATCAATTATGGACACGATGTTTCTAATCAAGCAGCATTATTGCGTGCAAAAAACGAAATTGATGTCGAAAACCTCAAAAATAGCACACTTCAACAAGTAGCAACTATCCCGCCAGAGAATATTCAAGAACCTCCTCTAAAAATATTGGGACCTGCTTTGGAAGCATCTAAGTATTATATTGAGGAAGAAGAGCTACGCTCTATGTTTGCAAGAATACTAGCAAGTTCATTCGACGATCGAAAGAACTCAGTCATCCACCCCTCTTTTGTTGAAATTATCAAGCAACTAGATATAGCAGATGCTAGGATTCTCCAATTCTTAAAAGAACAGGACTACATAACAGACTCGCCGATTCCTTGCATGAAAGCTGTAGTAAAATCAGATGACGGAACTAAAATAATATTTCCAATCATCTACTTTATAGATGGAAGTGAAAAAATTGATGAACTCGCCCCTTCTTTAACGAACTTAGAACGACTAGGTCTCTTAAGGATTAAAAGTGATACATATTCTACAAACGATTCAAATTATGATTTCATTAGAAATAATTATTTTGTTCAATATATTCTTCAAGATTATCCAGAAATTAGTCTTGAAAAAATGTGTTTTGCGATCACTCCTCTAGGGAAGAATTTTTTGGAAGTTTGCTTATGATATCTTCAGCAAATTTCTTAACACTTGATGTTTCAAAGTCCATATATTTTTTGTACAGTTCATTCACCTTATAAATGTGGTAATGCATCATAACATATGTCACAATTAAAGATGTCAGAACTGATATAATGAATGTTTCCATTTCTACTCCTTACAATTTGGTTGCTAGTAAACTCTCAAGATAACTAATGTATGTTAGTATATTTCGAACTAACTCAGGGTCTACCTTTATAAAGGTGGACTCTTTTTTTTCCACTGTACGGATATCGGTTTGGTTTCATGCTTGCTCCTTTCTTTTATTTTAGTGTGCCTGCCACCTAAAGCAGTATCAAAGAGACGTGACTTCCTAGAAGTCCGAAGGAAAACTCTAGAAACTATTGATACTGCCATAGGTAGCAAGCAAAGAATAATAATGTCTTCATTTAGTCCACTACATTTAGCAGTTCATCAATCGTAACTCCAAGATAGTTAGATACTTTTTTTAATGTATCCAGCGTTGGACTCTTTGCACGTTCATAGTACAAAGCTATTAGTGTGCTCTTTGAAATTCCAGTAGCTTCTGCAACTTCAGATGTTTTCTTACGTTGCTTTGCCAAAATAACACGAAAATTATTCTTCATAGTTTCAAGCCTCCTTTCTATAAAATCTAATCATAAACAGTTGCATTTTTTGTTCACCATTTACTTACAAAACAAGTATATTGCATTTTTTGTTCAATGTCAATACTTAAATCGAAAATAATTGAATTTTTTTTGCAACATTTAAAAAAACATGGTAAAATACGTTTGGAAAGGTTTTTACTCATAATGAATAACAGACTAAAAGAATTAAGATTATCAAAAGAATTTAAAGATAAAATCGGAATGACTCAACAGGAAATAGCTGATGAAATAGGTGTAACAAAGCGAACCTACATATATTGGGAACAAGGTGAACGCCCAATCAAACCGGATAAAGCCAAACAACTAGCTGATTTCTTCGGAGTCAGCGTCGGGTATCTTTTAGGATTTACTGAAAGTAAGGTTGATAAAGAAACTGAAAATATTGATCACGAGAGATTTACTAAAGGCTTCGATAAAATATTGTCTTTAACTGGATACACTTCCCAAGAAGAATTAGTTTCAAGTCTTACCCAATCTCTTAATTCTGAAAAATTCGCAGAGAATTTTATTTCCGAAAATTCATCATTAACCCAAGAAGAACTTCATGAGAGATACTCAGAGGCAGTTGAGCAACAAGTACAACAGATATTAGGTGAGTTATCGATTTTAAGTATTGCTCTTTCTTATCTAAATGACGAAGCCAGTGAACTTTTAACTATTTTCTTCTTTCTATCAGATGATGAGAGAGAAAAATTGTTAGAAATTGCTAGAGTATTTTCTCAAAATAAATAAACCAACTATCTCAATGATCAACAATAAGGAGTAATAGTCATGGGACTATTTAATTTTTTAAAACCAAAAACAAGAAAAGAAAAAATTTTAGATAAATACTATTCAAATTATCCTGAAAAACCATTTATTAGTGACAATCGTGCTTTTGATGAATGGGAAAGGCTTGTTAGGTTTGATCCTACAAAAATTGTAAGTAGAGATAAGATGAAAAGAAACTCTGAAGGCTTACTACCTGGACATATCTATCAAATTTATTGGATTGACAAGTATAAACCTGAAAGACGTGTTCCTGTTTATTTTGAATATGAATATGGAATAGATTTTAAAACTGAGCAAAAATTTTTAGAAAAGGAAGGATATATCAAGGATTTTCAAGCAACCCAAAAAGGAAACGATATCTTAAAGAAATATCAAAAAATTATTGATGAAAAAAACAACCAAAATAAGCACCCAAAACTAAATCTAAAAAAAGAACTTGCAAAATTTGATAAACAACAAAAGGAATTAGCTAAATATGGAATTGAGTCTCATGACGATAGGAATGAAAAAATAGGTTTTGTACATCAATCAAACGCCATAACAGACTACAAAGACGGGAATTACGAAGAAGCAAAAAAAGGCTTCATTAAAGCTATGGAAGAATATAACTTTTACACTCCTGGTGGCGTTGAATATTTAGCTAAAATATACCGAAAAGAAAAAAATTACCAGTCAGAAATTGAAGTTGTAGAAAAAGGATTAGAGTTTTTTGAAAGACATAAAAATCAAAATTGGAGTGTTTCTACAATTACAAATTTAAACAAACGATTAGACAAAGCTAAACAGTTAGCTGAAAAACAAAAATAGAGCCTTAACAAGCCCTCTACACGCTTTCTACAATCCGATATATAAAGTACCGTCTGACTCTTTAAAATTGAATACAGGGCATTCTGTGACCTTGTAGCATAGTATTTATTCAAAGTCTTTCTAATTGCTTGCCTGCTGATGGAAAAGGAGAATAAATTTACTATGAATATTTCACAATACACAAAAAAAGATGGTTCAATAGTATATCGTGCTAGTATTTATCTTGGTATTGACCAAGTGACTGGAAAAAAGGTTAAAACCACTATTTCAGCACGTACCAAGAAAGAATTGAAGTCCAAAGCTATTCAATCCAAAGTTGAATTTGAAAAAAACGGTTCTACAATAAAAAAAGTGGTTAAGGTTACCACATATCAAGAATTGACGGAACTTTGGTTAGAAAACTACTGCCATACTGTCAAACAAAGCACCCAAGTAGGAACGAAAACCAATATAAAAAAGTACCTACTACCAGCTTTTGGAGAGTACAAACTTGATAGAATAACCCCTGCCATTATCCAGCACCAAGTAAATCAATGGGCTAAAGATTACAACCAACTAGGGAAAGGGTATCAGCAATATAGCCACTTGCACTCCTTGAATAAGCGTATTCTATCTTATGCAGTCTCACTGCAAGCAATTTCTACAAATCCAGCTAGTGATATTATTGTTCCACGATGCAAACCAAAAGAAGAAAAGAAATTGCAGTATCTTGACGATGAGAATTTGAAAAAATTCTTGGTTTATCTGGATCAGTTACCTAATACATACAAAAATTTCTATGATACGGTACTATACAAGACTCTTTTAGCAACTGGTTTGCGTATCCGTGAATGTCTTGCTTTAGAATGGTCTGATATTGACTTGGTAAATGGTACATTGGAAGTTAATAAAACTCTGACCATGACAAAAGAGGTCAATAGTCCTAAAACTAAATCAAGTTTAAGAGTAATTGACTTAGATAATAAAACAGTTTTAATGCTTCGTCTATATAAAACCAGACAAGCACAATTAGGAAGAGAAATCGGCTTAACTTATGAAAAAGTGTTCCCTAATACCTTTGATGAATACAGAGAAGCTGGTGGACTCCGTTTCAGACTGGAAAAGCATTTACAAGGCGCTGGTTGTCCTCGTCTAAGTTTTCACGCTTTTCGTCACACACATGCTAGTGTTTTACTGAATGCTGGTGTAGGATATAAAGAAATTCAAACAAGACTTGGACATTCTAAAATTTCAATGACTATGGATACATACAGTCATTTATCAAAAGAAAGCAAAAAAAGGACTGTCTCTATTTTTGAAAAAGTCCTCGAAAATTTAAAAAGTTCCTAAAAAAGTCCATATTTTATAGTTACCACTATCTAAAACGTAGCTATATCAAAGACTTTTAGCGTTTTATCATATTTTGTCGGAAAATATGATAGAATAAGAAAATAGAAAACAAAAAGGAGAAATCATGT
>ERZ772930.566-NODE-566-length-11403-cov-64.2953_pt1 | contig 11403 bp, 8 predicted proteins | sample MGYA00511685_ERZ772930 | MGnify/ENA primary metagenome ERZ772930 (study PRJEB29015, sample SAMEA2738053) | human oral metagenome | biome: human oral; feature: human-associated habitat; material: saliva | place: China | collected 2226 ... | reverse complement strand
GTATCGACCCTTTGATTGGTCGCAAACACGAAATGGAACGGCTGGTGCAAATCCTATGCCGCCGCCACAAAAACAATCCGCTTTTGGTCGGCGAAGCTGGCGTGGGCAAAACCGCGCTGGCAGAAGGTTTGGCACACCAAATCGTCAACGGCGACATCCCCGACGCGCTTAAAGATGCCGAAGTGTATGCGCTGGATATGGGTTCGCTTTTGGCAGGCACGAAATACCGCGGCGACTTTGAAGCTCGGGTCAAATCCGTCTTGAAACAGCTCGAAAAAATCCCTCACGCCATTTTGTTTATCGACGAAATCCACACCATCATCGGCGCGGGCAGTACCAGCGGCGGCACAATGGACGCGTCCAACCTGCTTAAACCCGCATTGGCGAAAGGCTCATTGCGCTGTATCGGCGCAACCACTTACGACGAATACCGCACCATTTTCGACAAAGACCACGCATTAAGCCGCCGTTTCCAAAAAATCGACGTGGTCGAACCTACCGTTTCCGAAACCGTACAAATTCTGCGTGGCTTGAAACCGATGTTTGAAGATTTCCATCAAGTCCGCTATACGCAAGGCGCACTTGAAGCCGCCGCCGAACTCTCTGCCCGCTACATCAACGAGCGTTTCCTGCCTGACAAAGCCATCGACGTGATGGACGAAGCAGGCGCGGCGCAACGGATTTTACCCAAATCCAAACAGAAAAAAGTCATCGGCAAAGCGCAAATCGAAACCGTCATCGCCAAAGTCGCGCGGATTCCCGAAAAAACCGTGTCGCACGACGACAAACAAGTGTTGCAATTCCTCGGCCGCGATTTGAAAAACATGGTTTACGGTCAAGAAAATGCCATCGACGCGTTGGTTGCCGCCGTCAAAATGTCGCGCTCCGGACTCGCCCTGCCCGACAAACCGATAGGCAGCTTCCTCTTCTCCGGCCCGACCGGCGTCGGCAAAACCGAAGTTGCCAAACAGCTTGCCTACTCGATGGGCGTGCCGCTGCAACGCTTCGACATGTCCGAATACATGGAGCCACACGCCGTATCACGCCTTATCGGCGCGCCGCCGGGCTACGTCGGCTTCGATCAGGGCGGTCTTTTGACCGAAGCCGCCAACAAGCAGCCGCATTGCGTGTTGCTCTTGGACGAAATCGAAAAAGCCCATCCCGACATTTTCAACGTCCTCCTACAAGTCATGGACGCAGGCAAACTGACCGACAACAACGGCAAGAGTGCTGATTTCCGCAACGTCATCCTGATTATGACCACCAACGCAGGCGCAGAAAGCCTCAGCCGCCCCAGCCTCGGCTTTACTGCCAAACGCGAACGCGGCGACGAAATGCAGGCAATCAACAAACTCTTCACGCCCGAGTTCCGCAATCGCTTGGACGCGATTATCCCGTTTGCGCCCTTGTCCAAACCCGTCATCGCCAAAGTCGTGGACAAATTCCTGCTCCAGCTCGAAAACCAGCTCCTCGACAAAAAAGTTGAAGCCGAATTCACACCGGCATTGCGCAAATATCTGGCAGAAAAAGGTTTTGACCCGCAAATGGGCGCGCGCCCGATGCACCGCCTGATTCAGGAAAAAATCCGCAAACCGCTCGCCGACGAACTCCTGTTCGGCAAACTCGCCGACGGCGGCTTCGTGCGGATAGACTGGGATGCGGCAAAAGAAGAAGCCGTGTTGAAATTCAAGAAAAACAAAGCCAAACCTGAAGCAGCAGCGGTTTGACGGATAAAGGTATAGTGGATTAAATTTAAATCAGGACAAGGCGACGAAGCCGCAGACAGTACAGATAGTACGGCAAGGCGAGGTAACGCCGTACTGGTTTAAAGTTAATCCACTATAAAAGGTCGTCTGAAAACGAGATTTCCGTTTTCAGACGACCTTTTTGTGATTAAAACTCAATCCTCCGCTTTATGAAGCAAAGTAATCAACGCCTCCTGCTTTTCTGGCGACAGCGCGCGGAAATATTTCAACAACAACGCCTCTTGCGGGGAAACTGCCCCACCTTCTTCCAACATTCGTCCGTGCCGCAGCCATTCTCCGCTGGTATCCAGCCATTTCGCCAGCGTTTCGATTTTATCGGGCGTCGGAATCGAACGTCCCACCAACCAATGATGGAAAGCCTGCGTACTGACGGATTGATTGGGATGGCGCAGATTGAAGCGGTTGGCAAGGCTGGCGTTGGAAAGATTATCCAAACCCGCCAGCCTGATTGCGGTTTTCAAGCGTTCGCTGAAATCAATTTTGTCTTGTTCGGTATGCATAATCGAGAATTATGAATAGCCGACTGTTGCAAAATTTAACAGTTCTGTTGTTTTTGTAAATTATTTACTTGATATTTTAAAATGACTGGTTGATAATACGTCTGCATTTCAATTATCAACCCAATCATTACAAAGGAAGCATCTATGTCTTTACAAAAAATAAGCGCAGCAACTATTATCATCTTGAGCCTGGCAGCTTGCAGCAGCGGCAGTGATTCTCCCAACAGCACCCTACCCAACACTAACCCGACTGTGACCAATCCGTCCAACGGCAGCCAAACAAATAACGGCAATGCCGCTGCTGCCAACAATCAAAATAATCCCTCCAGTAATGGCAATACTGCTGCAAACAACGGGAATAACCCTACCAATAACGGTAACACTGCCGCCAATAATCCGCCGCCGCGCGTTGATTTTTTAGTTTCATATCAAGGCTTGAGAAATAATGCGAATGAGGATATTCAAAAATTGGCACAAGGAATCGGAGGAAAGGGAACTACTGCTACTCTAAAATCATATAAAGTAACACTGGGCAATCAATCCAGCAGTGGCAACGATCTTAATTTATCCGGATACTCGCTCAAAAAATTAGCGCTCAATCAAAACTTCCAAGAAACTGCCATTGCGCGTGCCGAAGGTAACGATTACACCGTTACCCGAAGCGGTAAAGCCCATATTTACCGCCAAAACTATTCTTTGATTGCAGGCATCAATCCGACCGATGCAACGGTTAGAGGTTCTGGAGTCAATAAATCAGAAAAGCTTGACGATACTTATATCCTGATTAAAGGTCAAACTACCCAAACCCTGCCGACTGCGGGCAAATTTGACTACTCAGGTATTGCAAGCGATGGCGCAAGCAAAGGCAAATTGGCTTATTCTGTTGACTTCGACAGCAGAAAAGGCAGCGGTAAAATTACCGGAATCGGCAGCGACATCAATCTGAATGAAGCGTCTATCGGGGAAGTCAGCCATACCAACGAAATCGATAACACAGTAATTAAGGGACACGGTATTCAAGGCTCTTCCAACCGTGGCGATTATGCGCTCGGCTTCTTTGGTCCTAACGCAGAAGAAATTGTCGGTACGGTTAATGATACGGTTAATGACAGTGAAATCGGCTTTGCCGGCTCCCGCTAATTTGGATGTGATATAACCAAAAGGTCGAGACCTTTGCAAAAATAGTCTGTTAACGAAATTTGACGCATAAAAATGCGCCAAAAAATTTTCAATTGACTAAAACCTTCCTAATATTGAGCAAAAAGTAGGAAAAATCAGAAAGGTTTTGCATTTTGAAAATGAGATTGAGCATAAAATTTTAGTAACCTATGTTATTGCAAAGGTCTCGGTCGTCTGAAAACGTTTCAGACGACCTTTTCGACCATTTTCACCGTGTTATCCGTATAATAACCGGATACTCCTGGAATCTATATCCCACTGAATAAAATGAATAAAAATCATCTCGTCTTACTATTGCTCTCTTTCCCAACGGCTGCCCCTGCCGACACACCCGTTGTCCGTGTACCTGAGCCTGTATTTTTTGACAAACAACCCAACAGCGAAACGCCCTCAAAAGAATTTACCGACGACAAACCTGCAGAACAGAGGCTTTCAGACGACCTTCCTGCCGATTCCTCATTGGAAGCACAGATCAACCGCGCATTAATCGGACGAGACTGGAAGACATTGGAAGGTTTGTTGACGCAATATAAAGCCGAGCCCGACTGGGATGCCGTTTTATACGATTATGCTTTAGGCGCGTTGCGGCGCAGTCAGTTGCGGCATGATGAAGCTGTATCGCTCTATCGCGGCATTTTGGCGAAACATCCCGATTTGGCGTATCCGCGTTTCGATTTAGGCGTAATGATGTTTGAAAACAAACAGTACCGCGAGGCAAAGGCGGAATTGAAACGGGCAAAACCGGATTTGCAGCCGCCCATGCAGCAACTTGCCGACCATTATCTTGCCGCCATTGAATCAGCGCAAAGCTGGCAGCCTGATGTTTCACTGCAATACGAGCAGACCGATAATGTGAACAATGCCTCATCCGAGCGCGTTATAGAATGGAACGGCAGACGCTGGAATAAAACCGCTGAGAGCCTGCCGCAAAAGGCGCATGGTATCCGCTACGGCGCCGGCGTATCGCGCGAAATCAACATGGGCGGGCATCATTTTGTTTACGGCAACCTGAGCGGCGACGGCGTGCATTATTGGGACAATCAGGATTTTAACGAGCAAAGCCTGCGCTTGGCGGCAGGCTATAAAAACCGTTCGGCGGTGCAATCTTTCGGGGTTGTACCGTTTGCCGAGCAAAACTGGCTGGGCGGCAAACGCTATAATCGCGAAACCGGTATCCGTACCGATTTCTCACGTCGTTTGAGCGAAAAATGGCAGATCTCTCTCAATGCAGGCTATATCAAGAAATACTATCGAAACAGCGATTCGGCAGCGCGTTACAACAGCCATATGCCGCTGGCAGGCGCAACGCTGGCGTACTCTGCACCAAAAAACTGGCTGATTTATGGAGGCGCGGACTGGTCGCACGACATGACCAAAGAAGAGGAGCAGGCATCCGTGCGCAAGGGCATACGCTTCGGCGCGGCGAAAGCGTTTGAGAACGGATTCGGCATCCGCACCAACCTGCGCTACGCCCGCCGTACCTTTGATGCACCGGGTAGCCTGGTGTACCGCTTGACCCGAAAAGACCATGAATATCAGGCAAATGCCTCTATTTGGCACAACAAAATTGCATGGAAAGGCTTGGTACCGCATTTGAATTTCCGTTATCTAAAAATCGACAGCAATATGAGCGGCTTCTATTCCCGCAAGAATATGCAGACATTCATCAGTGTGGAGAAACAGTTTTAATGTAACAGGGATGGGAACAAAACATGCCGTTTCAATCAACCTTTTTTCCTATACAGGTGGGAGGCCGTCTGAAATTCTAAGAAACATACATTTGAAAAATAGTTACTAAATTAAAAGCAATTCCCCACATACTTGGAAATGATGCTAATTAAAGCATTTCTATTTGAATTACAACTCACCGTATTCGCAAATCCAAACGATACGACCTAGAAAAAAGGCCGTCTGAAATTTCAGACGGCCTTTTTATCTCAATCAAAAATCTGATTTACAAAACAGATTTAACAGTGGCAACCACATTGTCTACGGTAAAGCCGAATTCTTTGAACAGTAAGTCAGCAGGTGCAGACTCGCCGAAGCGGTTGATACCGACCACAGCACCGTTCAAACCGACGTATTTATACCAACCGTCGGCATGTCCTGCTTCTACGGCGACGCGTGGCAAGCTTTCCGGCAGAACGGCGGCTTTATAGGCGGCATCTTGGCGGTCGAATACATTGGTAGACGGCATGGAAACGACGCGTACGGCAATACCTTGTTCTGCCAATACTTTTTGCGCTTCCAGAGCCAATTCAACTTCAGAACCGGTTGCGATTACAACAGCTTGCGCATTGCCTTTAGCTTCACTGATCACGTAAGCACCGCGTTTGATATCGTTCAGCTGTTGCTCATCACGCGCTTGGAATTTCAGGTTTTGACGGCTGAAAATCAGGCTAGACGGATGATCGGCCGCTTTAACGGCTTCAGACCACGCTACCAAAGATTCAACGGTATCACATGGACGCCATACATCCATATTTGGAATCAGGCGCAGAGTGGCAGTTTGCTCGATAGGTTGGTGGGTCGGACCGTCTTCGCCCAAACCGATAGAATCGTGGGTAAACACAAATACAGGGTTGATTTTCATCAATGAAGCCATGCGCAAGGCATTTCGCTCGTATTCGCTGAACATCAGGAAAGTCGCGCCGAATGGTTTCACACCGCCATGCAGGGTAAGGCCGTTCATGATTGCGCCCATACCGAACTCACGCACGCCGTAGTGAATGTAGTTACCACCGTGTTCACGGGTAACGGAAACGCTGTTTGACCAGTCAGTCAGGTTGGATGGGGTCAAGTCGGCAGAACCGCCCACCAATTCAGGCAGCTCTTTTGCCAAGATTTCGATGCTGTTTTGACTGGCTTTACGGGTAGCGATGGTTTCGGCTTTGGCGCATACTTCTTTCAATGCGGCTTGAACGTAAGCATCGAAGTTTTCAGGCAGTTTTTTATCCATGCGGCGCACGAATTCTGCGGCTTCAGCAGGATATTTGGCTTGATATTGAGTGAAGAGTTCGTTCCATTCGGCCTCAAGTTTCGCGCCTTTTTCTTTTGCATCCCATGCAGCATAGATTTCTTGAGGGATTTCAAACGCAGGATAAGCCCAACCCAAATGTTTGCGCGTGGCTTCGATCTCGTCCGCACCCAAAGGCGCACCGTGGGTTTTGTGGCTGCCTTCTTTATTGGCACTGCCTTTGCCGATTAAGGTTTTGCAGCAAATCAGGGAAGGTTTGCCGGTTTCGGCTTTGGCCGCTTCAATGGCCGTCTGAATGGCATCAGTGTCATGACCGTTTACATTTGGAATCACATGCCAGCCGTAGCTTTCAAAGCGTTGCGGAATATTTTCGGTAAACCAACCGTCCACTTTACCGTCGATGGAAATATTGTTGTCATCATATAAAACAATCAGTTTACCCAAGCCTAAAGTACCGGCAAGTGAGCAGGCTTCATGCGATACGCCTTCCATCATACAACCGTCGCCCATGAAGACGTAGGTGTGGTGGTCAACGATGTTCAAACCGTCTTTATTGAACTCGGCAGCCAAGATTTTTTCGGCCAAAGCCATGCCCACAGCGTTGGCAATACCTTGTCCCAACGGGCCGGTCGTGGTTTCCACGCCGTCGGTGTAGCCATATTCCGGATGGCCGGGGGTTTTGCTGTGCAATTGGCGGAAGTTTTTCAGATCATCAATGGAAACGTTGTAGCCGGTCAGGTGCAACAGGCTGTACAGCAACATGGACGCGTGACCATTAGAAAGGATGAAGCGGTCACGGTTGTAGAATTTAGGGTTGGCAGGGTTATGGTTGAGGAATTTCGTCCACAATACTTCCGCCATTTCCGCCATACCCATAGGCGCACCCGGGTGGCCGGAGTTGGCTTTCTGTACGGCATCGACTGAGAGGAAACGGATTGCGTTTGCCAGTTGAGACATGGTTTGACCTTCCTTGGACAAGATTGGAAATATGAAAAAGTGTGCCGATTATCGCCTGAATTAGCCGTGCTTTCAAGAATAGCCTTTGATATTTGCATTGTCAGACGGCATGATTTCCAATAGGCCGTCTGAAACGGACGGGATAGATGATATTAACTGTTATTTCGTTTTGAAACAGTATGTTGTAAATTTTTTATCGGATAAATAGGAAATCACTATAAGCATAAACCTACACTTATTCCGTAAGCCTTTGAATACTGCTCTTTTCAGACGGCCTTGTATGAGACAGGAGTACCTCAACTATTGTTAAGGCCAAACCCTGCTTTTGCTTTGCATAGAGCCAAATGTTATGATTTTATATGCACTCCAAAGGCCGTCTGAAAATACTCGCATCAAACTACTACCATGACAAAAGGCTTGTGTGCACTTCGATTAAGGAACACTGATTATGTCACCCGAAAACCAAGCTGAAAACACCACACCCTCAACAGAAAAAACGACAAAAGCCACTCCGCCCAAACCTTCCAAACCCAAATCCAGCGTAATTCAAATTCATCCCGAAGGCGAACGCATTCATCCGAAAAAAGCAGAAGGACGCTTTGCCAAACTGCGTATCGCCGCCGTATTGGCGACCCAGTTTGTATTTTACGTAATTCCATGGTTTAACTGGAGTAACCGTCAGGCAGTTTTATTCAATATCCCTGACCGTCATTTTTTCATTTTCGGCCTGTCACTGGGCATGGGTGATTTAATTTACCTTGCCCTACTGCTGATGATTTGTGCTTTCGGCCTGTTTTGGTGGACAACCATTGCCGGTCGTTTGTGGTGCGGCTATTCTTGCCCGCAAACGGTTTACACCGAAATCATGCTTTGGATCGACAACTTGGTTGAAGGCGACCGCAACAAACGTTTAAAACTGGAAAAATCGCCTTGGAACTTTACTAAAATCCGCATTAAAGCCACCAAATACCTACTGATTTTCCTTGTCTGTGCGTGGACAGGTATCACTTTTGCAGGCTGGTTTGTCCCTATCCGCCAGTTTGTTCCCGATTTATTCACCGGAGCAGCAGGCGGCGGCGCAATGTTTGCCGCAGCGTTTTACGGATTCATGACCTTCTTCTTTGCCCACATTATGCGCGAAAAAGTGTGTCTGCATATGTGCCCGTATGCACGCTTCCAAAGTGCGATGTTTGACAAAGACACGCTGATTATTTCCTACGATACCGAACGCGGCGAACCTCGTGGCGCACGCAAAAAAACCGCCAACAAAGAAGACAGCGGCTTGGGCGACTGCATCAACTGCACCATGTGCGTACAAGTCTGCCCCGTCGGCATCGACATCCGCGACGGCCTGCAATACCAATGTATCGGTTGTGCAGCCTGTGTTGACGCTTGTGACGAAATCATGGACAAAATGGGTTATCCGCGCGGCCTGATCCGTTACACCACCGAAGGCGCAATGGAGCATGAATACCCTGAAAGCGACATCAAAAAACGCCTGAAACGTCCTCGTGTCGCAGGTTATGGTGCAGTATTGTTTGTGGTTATTATTGCTTTCTTAACCGGCATTTCTACCCGTAAAATGATCGAAGTGGATATTCTGAAAGACCGCGGCGTGATGGTGCGTGAAAACAGCCAAGGCTGGTTGGAAAATGCCTACAACCTGCGCATCATTAATAAGAGTGAACATGAACAGACTGTTACTGCAACAGTCAAAGGTTTTGATGATATCGCCTTGACCGGCTTACCAGAAAACGGTATTAAAATTGCGCCACGCGAAACCGTGACCATTCCGGTTCAAGTGTCCACCCTCCCTGAGTACGCCGAAAAAGGCAGCCAGCCAATTGAATTTACCTTCACATATCGTGAAACCGATGCCGCTGATGCCGAACCGACTATCCTGAATGAAAAAGCAACCTTTATTGGAGAATAACAACGGTGTCCAAACCCAATCCCACTAAGCCTTGGTATAAACACATTTGGCCTTGGGTGCTGATGGCAGGTCCAATCTTTGTCGTTATCGCCAGCGTTTCCATGTTCTTCGTCGCAAAAGAACATACGACAGACTTGGTTTCCGACGATTACTATAAAGACGGCAAACACATCGAAATCCAGCTTCACCGCGATGAAGAAGCCGTTAAACGGCAGATTCAGGTGCAGGTTTTAATCAGTCCGGACATGAATGCAGCCAAAGTATTCGTCAGTGGACAATTTGATCCCAAACAGCCATTAAACCTGCTGCTGATGCACCCGACACGCAAAGCTGACGACCAAACCGTCAAGCTGCGCGCCGTAACGTCCGAGCCACAAAACGGCCGCATGGAATACGAAGCCATCTTCAAACCTCTCCACCAAACCAACCATTGGTACTTGCGAGTTGAAGATACCTCAGGCGTGTGGCGTGTTGAAAACAAATGGATAGTCAGCCAAGGCAACGCAGTCAATCTGACGCCAATGGACAAATTGTTCGACAACGGCAAACAAGCCGCTTCAGAAGAACAATAAATCCCATGTTCAGGCCGTCTGAAACTTTCAGACGGCCTGAAAATCTTTATATCCTATATTCTTCTTTAAAATATGATTTTTTCCAATTGGCGCAGACTAACCGAAAACGAAGTCCGTATGGCAAAACAGGTTTTTGCCGACAGCATAGACTTCAACCGCATTAAAATATATCGCGGCATCCCCTTACTGCCCAACCCCAATACCGCTATCGCCCCAAATGGAAATATATATTTCCCGCGCAAACACTGCCCTGATGACTTCACTCAAGCCGGCATAGCCTACAAAATCTGGCTGATTCATGAACTGACGCATGTCTGGCAACACCAGCGCGGTCACAAAGTTTGGTTATCCGGCTTATTCATTATGCTCAAAGGCGGATATAGGAAACGCAAAGCTTACGCCTATCCCATGCCTTTGCCTCACTTCAACCAACTCAATATCGAGCAGCAAGCCGACCTCGTTGCCCACTATTTTGCAGCCACTTACCTGCCCAAAAATATTTACACCCCTCAACAACCTATTTTTCAGACGGCCTTAACAGACTTTCTTCACAACCCGCATAACAAAGCCCTATGCCCACGTTACTTGTCAGCAAAAAACAACACTCTAAAAAGCCCAGTGAGCAAATAAGCTATAATGGACAATCCGACACATCGTCCAAAAGGTCCCAAACCATGCCTTGGAACATACCTATTTTACTTACCTGGATGCGCGTCCTATTAATCCCCGTGTTCACCATCCTATTCTATTTACCGAACACATGGATTCAACCACAAACCGTCAACTGGACAGCCGCCATCATCTTTGCACTTGCAGCTGTTACAGACTGGTTCGACGGCTTTTTAGCCCGCCGTTGGAAACAAACCTCCGACTTTGGCGCATTCCTCGACCCCGTTGCCGACAAACTCATGGTTGCCGTTGCCCTACTCCTGCTCGTCAGCCTTGGCAGAACATACGCCATCTTCGCCATGATTATTATCGGCCGAGAAATCACCATTTCTGCCCTGCGCGAATGGATGGCACAAATGGGCAAACGCGGCAGTGTTGCAGTGGCCACTATTGGCAAATTCAAAACCACTGCCCAAATGATCGCCATCTTCCTTTTGCTTATCGGCACAGACAAATATAACGACCCTTTCTATCTCATTGGTAACATATTGATGTTTATAGCATCCGTATTGACCATCTGGTCCATGTGCTACTATCTGAAAATGGCGTGGAAAGAATTCAAATAAAATTTTTAAAAAAATAAAAACAAAACACTTGACTCACACGATTAAATCCATAATAATTGCGTCTTCTTCGATATACGAAGCAACAAATATCAGAGCGGGAATAGCTCAGTTGGTAGAGCGCAACCTTGCCAAGGTTGAGGTCGCGAGTTCGAGACTCGTTTCCCGCTCCATACTGATTACTTGTTGATTGTTCTTTTTCAATATGCGGGAATAGCTCAGTTGGTAGAGCGCAACCTTGCCAAGGTTGAGGTCGCGAGTTCGAGACTCGTTTCCCGCTCCAGTTT
>ERZ772930.565-NODE-565-length-11404-cov-65.142_pt1 | contig 11404 bp, 9 predicted proteins | sample MGYA00511685_ERZ772930 | MGnify/ENA primary metagenome ERZ772930 (study PRJEB29015, sample SAMEA2738053) | human oral metagenome | biome: human oral; feature: human-associated habitat; material: saliva | place: China | collected 2226 ... | reverse complement strand
AAGGTTTGGGCTACAACGTTGCCGACGCCATCGGCAGCCAAATCAACCGCCAAGTGACCAACGCCATTTCCCGCAGCGTAATGGGCATTATTAAAAATATGTTTAAATAATACCCTGCAAACATAAAAGGCCGTCTGAAAATCAATTTCAGACGGCCTTTTTTTATTCATCAATCCAATCAGTTTTTCATTGATTGAACAGGAGCCGGGATTCTGCCGCCTCGGTTGACGAATACTTCGCATGAGCCTTCTTTAACCGGCATTACAGGCGCGTAGCCCAACAGGCCGCCAAACTCGACGCTGTCGCCGACGGTTTTTCCGGTTACCGGAATAATGCGCACGGCGGTGGTTTTGCTGTTGATCATGCCGATGGCGGCTTCGTCGGCGATGATGCCGGAAATGGTGTACGCTGGCGTATCGCCGGGGACGGCAATCATGTCCAAACCAACGGAGCAGACGGCAGTCATGGCTTCGAGTTTGTCCAGTGTCAGCACACCGGCTTCAGCAGCCGCAATCATGCCCTCGTCTTCCGAAACAGGGATAAATGCGCCGCTCAAACCGCCGACCGCACTGGAAGCCATCATGCCGCCTTTTTTCACGGCATCATTCAGCAAGGCCAAAGCCGCTGTCGTGCCGTGCGTACCGCAGACGCTCAAACCCATTTCTTCAAGAATGCGCGCCACCGAGTCGCCGACGGCAGGAGTTGGTGCCAATGACAAGTCGAGAATACCAAACGGGATATTCAACATTTTTGAGGCTTCGCGGCCGATAAGTTCGCCCACACGGGTAATTTTGAAAGCAGTTTTCTTCACTACTTCCGCAACTTCGGTCAATGTCGTTGCATCTGAATTTTCCAATGCGGCTTTTACGACACCCGGGCCGGATACGCCGACATTGATAACGGCATCCGCCTCGCCCGAACCATGAAACGCACCCGCCATAAACGGATTGTCTTCTACTGCATTACAGAACACGACAATTTTGGCGCAGCCGAAACCTTCGGGCGTAATTTCGGCCGTGCGTTTGATGGTTTCGCCTGCCAGCTTGACCGCATCCATATTAATACCGGCGCGCGTGCTGCCGATATTGATGGAGCTGCACACGATATCGGTGGTTTTCATCGCTTCGGGAATGGAACGGATCAGCACCTCATCCGAAGGCGACATGCCTTTTTGCACCAGCGCAGAAAAGCCGCCGATAAAAGACACGCCGATGGCTTTGGCTGCCTTGTCCAAGGTTTGCGCCACGCTGACGTAAGAATCGGCATGGGTGGCCGCGGCGATTTGGGCAATCGGCGTAACGGAAATGCGCTGATTCACAATCGGTACGCCGTATTTGGCAGACAGATATTTTGCCGTCGCCACCAAGTCTTTGCCGACAGTGGTGATTTTGTTGTAAATGTTTTGGTTCAACACATTGATATCGCTGCTGATGCAGTCGTGCAGATCAATGCCGATGGTAATGGTGCGCACGTCAAAATTCTGGTCAGCCACCATTTTGACAGTTTCTAAAATCTCGCCGGATTGAATACTCATGGCTTTCCCTCCGACTTAAATACGGTGCATGGCTTGGAAAATTTCTTCGTTTTGCATACGGATATCAAGCGCGAGTTTTTTACTCTCTTCCGCAAACAAATCCAAAACCTCTTGACGCGATTTGGTGCATTTTGAAGTGTCCACCAAAATAATCATGGTAAAAAAATCGTCCATCAGCTGTTGGCTGATGTTGAGAATATTGATTTGGTTTTCCGCTAAAATTTTGGAAACGTCGTACACAATGCCCACACGGTCTTTACCAATGACGGTGATGACTGAATTGTTCATAACGCTGTTTCTCCTCATAGGATATTTGAAAAGTGTTGACAATTATAACACTCAGGCCGTCTGAAAAACTGTTTCAGACGGCCTGAGTATTCAAATTTCAATTTTAATTATCGCCCTGCTTTCAAAGCCTGCCATAGGCGAACGCTGAGTTTGCTCGCATCGGTTGACTTGGGAGAGACGATGAAGCTTTTTTCCATCAATTCTTTACTTGGGAAAATCGATTCGTCAGAGGTATATTTTTCATCCATCAAATCACGCGCCGGACGGCTGGCCGGAGCATAAGTCACATAGTTGCCGTTTTTGGCCGCTGTTTCCGGATTGAGCGTGTGATTGATGTATTTGTGTGCATTGGCCACATTTTGCGCATCACGCGGAATCATCAGCGAATCCACCCAAATACCGACACCGCTTTTCGGCGCCAATACTTCGACTTCGACACCGTTTCCGGCTTCTTTAGCACGGGTTTTGGCAATATTGAGGTCGCCGCCATAGCCTACCGATACGCAAAGATTACCGGCAGCCATATCGTCGATATAGCCGGATGAGGTAAAGCGTTTGATGTCGGGACGCACTTTTTTCATCATATCGACTGCGGCTTTGATGTCGTCAGGGTTTTCGCTGTTCGGGTCTTTGCCCAAATAATGCAAAGCCAAAGGAATCTGCTCGATGGCGCTGTCGAAATAGCTGATGCCGCAGGATTTCAATTTTTGGGTGTATTCAGGATTAAACACCAAATCCCATTCATTTTCAGGCAACTTGTCCGTACCCAAAGCCTTTTGAACCTGCTGTTTGTTGATTGCCAGCGTATTGATGCCCCAAAAATAAGGCACGGCATATTCGTTGCCCGGATCGACGGTTTCCATCATTTTCAACAAATCGGGATCGATATTGGCGTAATCGGGAATTTTCGATTTGTCGATTTTTTGATACGCGCCGGCTTTAATCTGGCGACCGACATTGGCAATAGACGGCGCAACCAGGTCATAACCTGACTTGCCGGTCAGCAGCTTGGCTTCCAGCGCTTCGTTGCTGTCGTAGTAATCGTAGCGGACGTTGATATGCGTATTTTTTTCAAACGCAGACAGCGTGGCAGGATCGACATAATCCGACCAGTTGTAGATATTGAGTTTATCCGTTTGAGAGGAAGAAGTTTGAGTTTGAGATGCGGAAGATTCTGCGGCGGTTTCTTTTCCACCGCTACACGCAGTCAAGACGAGGCTCAAGATTGCCGCCGCCATCAAAGATTTTTTCATGGTTTCAGACCTTTTGTTCGGAGGGTAAAAATATTGCAGCGGTGGCAGATGCCACTTACAAAAGGGAAACTGTGGGGGCGGCCGGCATGTGTCCTTTGCCCTTGATTCAGCAAGGTTTGCATTAAACGGCAAAAAGCTTTTGAATGCAAGACCTTAAAGCAGAAAAAATTTTCATTTTTCAGACGGCCTGAAGCTATGGTTTTATTCATAAACAACATTTTTTGAGAAACGGTTTCATGCCGTCTGGAAAAAACTGTGGGCTTATTCAGACGGCCTCAAGATTTGTCAAAACCGCCCAATTTGTGGGAAAATTGCACGATTGAATTTAATGAAGGGCGACACCGTGTTAGACAGAGAAGGCTATCGCCCCAATGTCGGTATTATCCTGATTAACGAACGTAACGAAGTCTTTTGGGGCAAACGCGTACGCGAACATTCATGGCAGTTTCCGCAGGGCGGCATCAAGCCGGGCGAAAGTCCTGAGACCGCCATGTACCGAGAATTGTACGAAGAAGTCGGCCTGTTACCGCAACACATCAAAATCGTTGGCCGTACGCGCGACTGGTTGCGTTATGACGTGCCCAGCCACTGGGTGCGCCGTGAATGGCGCGGTTCGTATCGCGGACAAAAACAGATTTGGTATCTTTTGCGCTTGGTCGGCCGCGACAGCGACGTCAACCTCCGCGCCTGCCATCATCCTGAATTCGACGGCTGGCGCTGGCACCAATACTGGGCGCCGGTTGACGAAGTCATCGACTTCAAGCGCGGCGTGTATTTAGACGCATTGACCGAACTCTCCCGTTTCCTGCGCGGCATAGAAAGCTATGAAGACTTTATCCGTCGCAATCCAATAGAAAACCTATAACCCAAACGCTTTCAGGCCGTCTGAAAGCGTTGTTTTTCATCCTTTCAGACGGCCTTTACATTATTCCTATGGCTAAAAACAATCAATACAGCGAATCCAGCATTACCGTCCTCAAAGGCTTGGAGCCGGTCAAAGAACGTCCCGGCATGTACACCCGTACCGACAGCCCGACCCATATCTGTCAGGAAGTGATTGATAACGCAGCAGACGAGGCATTGGGCGGTTTCGCGACTGCAATCGACGTGCAAATTCATGAAGACGGTTCGCTTTCCGTCCGTGATAACGGCCGCGGCATTCCCGTCGGCCTGCACCCTGAAGAAGGTGTACCCGTGGTCGAACTCGTGTTTACCCGTCTGCATGCAGGCGGCAAGTTCAACAAAAAAGACGGCGGCAGCGCCTATGCCTTTTCAGGCGGTCTGCACGGCGTCGGCGTATCTGTTACCAACGCCCTTTCCACCCGCCTTGAAGTAACAGTCAAACGTGAAAGCAAAGTCCACCGCATCGTCTTTTCCGGTGGCGACGTCATCGAGCCATTGACTGAAGTGGGCAAATGCGCCGTCAAAGACAGCGGCACCGAAGTGTGCGTGTGGCCGGACGGCAAATATTTTGAAAGCCCAAATTACAGCATTCCCGAACTCGAACGCCTGTTGCGCGCCAAAGCAGTCTTACTGCCGGGCGTACGCGTTTCCCTGACCCGTCCGATCAAAGGCGAAGACGAAGCACACACCCAAACCTGGCACTATCCAGACGGCCTGAAAAGCTATCTGACCGACCTCATTGCCGACGCACAAGAAGCCGTGCCTATCTTCTCCTGCGAAAACTACATTTCAGACAGCCACAACGGCGATTTCAGCATTGGAGAAGGCGCAGCATTTGCCCTGACTTGGCTGGAAGAAGGCTCGTGCGCCAACGAAAGCTATGTCAACCTGATTCCCACGCCATTGGGTGGCACGCACGAAGCAGGCTTGAAACAAGCTGTGTTCAATGCCGTCAACAACTTCATCAATCTGCACAACCTCTTGCCGCGCGGCGTGAAAGTACAAAGCGACGACGTGTTTGGTAAAACCGCCTTCGTCCTCTCTGCCCGCGTCCTCGACCCACAGTTCCAAGGTCAAACTAAAGACAAGCTGACCAACCGCGATGCACTGAAACTGGTTGCCACCGTATCGGGCGACCCTTTGGAATTGTGGCTGAACCAAAACGTGGACTACGGCAAAAAAATTGCCGAACTCGCCATCCGTCAGGCACAAGCGCGGATGCGTTCGGTTAAAAAGATTGAAAAGAAAAAAGGCAGCGGCGTCGCTGTCTTACCCGGTAAGCTGACCGACTGCGAAAGTGAAGACATCCGCGAAAACGAACTCTTCCTCGTCGAAGGTGATTCCGCCGGCGGCTCCGCCAAACTCGCCCGCGACAAAGCCACGCAGGCCATCCTGCCCCTGCGCGGCAAAGTGCTCAACAGCTTCGAAGTCCACCCAGACCAACTCTTCGGCAACGCCGAAATCCATGACATTTCCGTCGCCATCGGCGTTGATCCGCACGGCATCAACGACCATCCCGACTTAAGCGGCCTGCGCTACGGAAAAATCGCCATCTTATCCGATGCCGATGTGGACGGCTCGCATATTCAAGTTTTGCTGTTAACCCTGTTCTACCGCCACTTCCCGAAACTGGTCGCCGACGGACACATCTACGTCGCCCAGCCGCCGCTGTTCCGCGTCGATGTCAACGCACAAGGTAAGAGCAAACCTGCCCGTAAATTCTACGCCCTCGACCAAAACGAACTCGACAGCATTTTGGAGCGACTGCAAAAAGAAGGCGTTAAAGAAACTGCTTATTCCATCAGCCGTTTCAAAGGCTTGGGCGAAATGAACCCCGACCAGCTTAAAGACACCACCATGCACCCCGACACCCGTCGCCTGTTGCAGGTACAAATCCCCGAAGGCGCAGATGACGAAACACGCGACATCTTCGTCAAACTGATGGGTAAAGGCGAAGCTGCCGCCCGTCGCGCATGGATGGAACGAGAAGGCGATACGGCGGAATTGGATATTTAATCTATTGTTTAAATAAAATAAAGGCCGTCTGAAACTTTAAAAGTTTCAGACGACCTTTTCTAAATCATAAGAAACTACGGTTAAATAGTATTTAACTTTCAATACTCTGTACTTACCTATACCTATTTTCGCAGCTTAATTGTATCTTTAAGACAAATAAAAAAGCACTGATATAATCAGTGCTTTTTAAATAATGGCGCGGCGGACGGGGCTCGAACCCGCGACCCCCGGCGTGACAGGCCGGTACTCTAACCAACTGAGCTACCACCGCGCATCCATTGTCAGGGACAATGAAAAGGAAAGTGGTGGGTGATGACGGAGTCGAACCGCCGACATTCTGCTTGTAAGGCAGACGCTCTACCAACTGAGCTAATCACCCGATAAGCTGACATTAAATCAAAAAATCAGACCATGCGCAAGGTTTTTATTTAAATAAAAATATATCCCATTGAAAGAATATAGAATATTTTATTTAACCACAAAAAACACCGTTATACCTATCCATCAATCAAAAATCAAATGTCCCAATTTATCCGCTTTAGTATGCAGATAACGTTCATTTTCCACATTTTCGCCGACATGTAATGCAATCCGTTCGACCACATTAATGCCAGAATCTTTCAACGTTTGGATTTTTTCAGGATTATTGGTCAACAATCTGACTTCACGAATATGCAGATAATCATAAATCTGTTTAGCCAAAGTAAAGTCGCGCGCATCAACAGGAAGGCCGAGCGCTACATTGGCCTCAACCGTATCCAAGCCCTGATCTTGCAGACGATAAGCACGGATTTTGTTTATCAAACCAATGCCCCTGCCTTCTTGGCGCAAATATACGATAACGCCACGCCCTTCTTTCTGAACGGCCTGCATCGCCGCTTGTAACTGAGGGCCGCAATCACATTTCACCGAAAATAACGCATCGCCGGTCAAGCACTCGGAATGAATACGCGACAACACAGGCAGGCCGTCTGAAACATCGCCCATCGTCAATGCGACATGCTCCTGACCGCCCTCTTCTTCAAAGCCGTGCATGGTAAACTCGCCCCATTCCGTAGGCAAACGGCATGACGCGACAAACTTCAAGGCGTTACTCATTTTCCGCTTCCTCTTTTTCAGCCACGCCCAACAGATTTTTCAAAGAATCCGACAGGGCCAAGGCAAGGGCAATCCAAGCCACCAATACTTCGTCAGGCGCGCCGTCTTTGACATCAAACTCAGCATGCACTACACCCAAAACCGCACCGCTGGGCATACAGACAGGAACAGAAATCTGACTCAAGCCGGGATGATTGCGTTCGTCCGACAATTCACCAATTTCCTGCCAATACGCCACATTCTGACAAACATTCATCCAACCGCTTTGCGCCGTACGCACAGCCAAAAAAGCCTGTCCGGCCTGCTCATTGATTGGAATCACATTTTCCAACGGCACGCCCCAACGGCTCAGTCGAACCAGCGACAACGCACCATCTTTCGGAAACGCTGTATAAACCGCTGCGCTTTTCAAATGCTTGGTGCGCTCGGCAACCGAATCCAAAGCCATAAAAATCTGTTTCAGCAACAATTCATGTTCGGCATCAACATAATCCGCCAACTGCCAACCGTCTTCAGACGGCCACAAAATCGAACGCTCAACCGAAGCATTGCCCATTTTAATCACAGTCTGGGCTGTCAAATAAGCCACATGTATCTCATCCGCAGGCAACTTCAAACCTTGCGTCTGCAAAAAATCTTTAATCAATAAAGCAGGCATCTGCCCTTCCTCACCAATAGTAAAGTTGAGGCCGTCTGAAAACAAACCCTGCTTTCAGACGGCCGGAATAAACCATTATATAAGGGATAAACCGAAAAATTCAAGCAAACAAGACTTTGCGCCCCCATTAATCTTGTGTATAATCCACGATTCAAATTAGTGCGGACGTGGCGAAATTGGTAGACGCACCAGATTTAGGTTCTGGCGCCGCGAGGTGTGAGAGTTCGAGTCTCTCCGTCCGCACCACACTCAAAATGAGCAGCTTTCGGGCTGCTTTTTTTACATCTATTCCACTATACACCCCATTCGAAATCGAAACTGCTTTTACAGCTGTTTCCATTGTATCTTTCAGACGGCCTATCATTTATGTTGAATCCATCGCAAAAACTTGTCGAATTGGTCCGTATCCTTGAAGAACGTGCCTATATTTTTCCGGGAGATCCTGTGCAGGCGACGGAAGCGTTGCGACATATTGATGGCGGCAACGAGGAAAAACTGATACGCCGCGCCCAAATTATTGACCGCGACCAGCATTTGAAATATGTGTTGCAACAGGTGGAGACAGGCTCGTTTTGGCTTTGGATTGTTGCGGCGACGTTATTGTTTACGGTCGGTTTTTCCAGTACTTATCTTTTGATGGACAATCAGGGGCTAAACTTTTTTCTGGTATTGGCCGGGATTTTGGGCATGAATACAGTCATGCTGCTGGTGTGGCTGGCGACTTTATTCTTGCGTTTGAAAAATGTGCACTTTATCAGCAGTCCGGCAACTTGGTTCCGAGGTAAAGACCCGGTCAATCAGGCAATTTTGCGGCTTTATGTGGACGAATGGCGCAAACCGCAAACGCGTTGGCTGATTGGTGCAACTTCGCACAGCCTGTGGCTTTGCACGCTGTCGGGAATGTTGGTTTCTGTTTTGCTGCTGCTTTTGGTGCGTCAATATACGTTCAACTGGGAAAGTACGCTTTTAAGCAATACGGCGTTGGTGAAAACGGTTGAAGCTTTGTCATGGCTGCCGGAACGTTTGGGCTTTCCTGTTCCCGACAGTCAGGCCGTAATTGCAGGCCGTCTGAACAATCATATTGAAGATGCACGCGCTTGGGCGAGCTTACTCATCGGCAGCATCATCTGCTATGGCATTCTGCCGCGCTTGATTGCTTGGCTGGCTTGCAAGATTACTTTAAAAACCCTTCGCGAACGTTTGGATTTGAATCAGCCCTACTATCAAAACATCCTCCGCACATGGCAAACGAAAATTGTTGATGCCGATGATTTTCAGGAAAACATCGTTCCCGTTTCATCCAAAATTACGCTGAATAATGCGCCCAAATGGGCTGTTACACTGGAAACGGAATGGCCTGAGCCGCTTTGGTTTTCCGGCGTTTTGGCGCAAGAATGGATAGACAAAGGTGTGGTCGCCGGCAGAAAAGATTTGGAACAATTAGAAGCCGAATTGAAACAAACTCCGGCGCAACTTCTCATCGGCGTACGCACGCAAACTGTTCCCGACCGCGGCATTTTGCGTCAAATCAGCCGTTTGGCCGAAGCTACAGACGGCGGCGTTATCATTCAACTTTTGAATCAAGACAGTTTCTCTGAAGATTTGGATACCAAACTGGATTATTGGCGCAATGCGCTGGCAGAAAGAAACATTGCCTGGTTGGAGCCGACCCGTTTGGCACAAGAAAAACGGCAAACCTCTATTTGACAGATAAACTAAAGGCCGTCTGAAACCTGATGTTTGGGTTTCAGACGGCCTTATTTATTGTTGAGGATTCATCTTAATGATGTTCGTGGCGATGCTCTTGATGATGTTTAGGCTTGGCTGCATGGCGTTTGGCTTTAGGTGCAGGTTTTTTCATTTTTTGCGGTTTGGCTTTTTTGTGCATACGTTCTTGTTTCGGATGCATTTCGTGTTTGCCGTGTGCAGAAGCGACTGGAGCTAATACCAAACCGGCAGCTGCAACCATCAAAGAGGTCATTTGAATCAGTTTTTTCATATTTATCTTCTTTCAAGGGGTTGATTTGAGGTAAAAATAAGAATTTATTCGCACTCAAGCGATGGACAAATACTAATGGCTTTGACTGTCGGCTACTGTCAGCATTAGGCGAAATCTGTTCAAAATTCGGCAATAGAAGTATGGCAACACGATGATGTAGCAAGGTTTTGAAAGTTTACTGTCAATTTCAACAAAGCGTCTTTACACATTTTCCAAACGACAAAAAGCGCGAACCTTGCGATTCGCGCTTTTTTCAGACGACCTCAATTATTTCTTGTCGTCTTTTACTTCTTCAAAGTCGGCATCTACCACGTCATCGTCTTTCTTGGCGGAAGATGGCTCGGCTTGTGCGCTTTCGCCTGCTTGTGCTTCGGCTTGCGCTTGAGCGTAAACCATTTCGCCCAATTTTTGGCTGGCTGCACCCAAAGCTTCGGCTTTGGCATCGATAGCGGCTTTGTCGTCGCCTTTAACTGCTTCTTCAGCTTCTTTCAACGCAGCTTCGATTTTTTCTTTCTCGGCAGCGTCGAGTTTGTCGCCGTAATCAGCCAGAGATTTTTTCACAGAGTGAATCAGGGCTTCGGCTTGGTTGCGGGAAGCGACCAATTCAGTCAGTTTTTTATCTTCTTCAGCGTTGGCTTCGGCATCTTTCACCATGCGTTCGATTTCTTCTTCGCTCAAACCTGAAGAACCTTGGATAGTGATGTTGGCTGCTTTGCCTGTGCCTTTGTCTTTGGCGGAAACGTGCAGGATGCCGTTGGCGTCAATGTCGAAGGTGACTTCGATTTGCGGCATGCCGCGCGGTGCGGGTGCGATGTCGCCCAAGTTGAACTGACCCAAAGATTTGTTGGCGGAAGCGCGTTCGCGTTCGCCTTGCAGTACATGGATGGTTACTGCGCTTTGGTTGTCTTCGGCAGTAGAGAACACTTGAGACGCTTTAGTCGGAATAGTAGTGTTCTTTTGAATCAGCTTGGTCATCACGCCGCCCATGGTTTCGATACCCAAAGACAGAGGAGTTACGTCCAGCAGCAATACGTCGCTACGGCCGCCGCTCAATACTTCGCCTTGAATCGCTGCACCTACGGCAACAGCTTCGTCAGGGTTCACGTCTTTACGAGGCTCTTTACCGAAGAAGGCTTTAACGGCTTCTTGTACTTTCGGCATACGGCTTTGACCACCGACCAAAATTACGTCGTCGATGTCGCTGGTGCTCAAGCCGGCATCTTTCAATGCGACTTTACAAGGCTCGATAGAACGTTGAATCAAATCTTCAACCAGGCTTTCAAATTTAGCACGGGTAATTTTCATGGCCAAGTGTTTAGGACCAGTTGCATCCATAGTGATGTATGGCAGGTTGATTTCAGTTTGCTGACCGCTGGACAATTCGATTTTGGCTTTTTCGGCAGCTTCTTTCAGACGTTGCAGAGCCATTACGTCTTGTTTCAAATCAATGCCTTGTTCTTTTTTGAACTCGTCAATGATATAGTCGATCAAGCGTTGGTCGAAGTCTTCGCCACCCAAGAAAGTATCGCCGTTGGTAGCCAATACTTCGAATTGTTTGTCGCCGTCGAGGTTGGCAATTTCGATGATGGAGATATCGAAAGTACCGCCACCCAAGTCATATACGGCTACTTTGCGGTCTTTGTTGTCGCCTTTGT
>ERZ772930.564-NODE-564-length-11412-cov-6.59945_pt1 | contig 11412 bp, 7 predicted proteins | sample MGYA00511685_ERZ772930 | MGnify/ENA primary metagenome ERZ772930 (study PRJEB29015, sample SAMEA2738053) | human oral metagenome | biome: human oral; feature: human-associated habitat; material: saliva | place: China | collected 2226 ... | reverse complement strand
CCCGGGAACCTTGTTACTTCGTAATAAAAACCCCACCCTTCCACGACGCTTCGCATCGGGTGGGTTCCCGGGAACCTTGTTGTTTCACAATAAAAATCGACCTATAGAAATTTTCTACAGATCGATTTATTTATTTTTGATTCAAACTTAACAGTTATTTATTAGATTTTTTTCTTTTAAATCCAATTGCAGTAACTGCTCCAGAAATTCCAACTAGAAGTGAATATAAAGATATATCTGTTCCAACACTTGTTCTTGGTAGTTTTGGTTTTTCAGGATTTGTTGGATTAACTGGCGGTACTACTGGTTGTTCATTAGAAACATATTTTAGAGTAAATGTTATATCCTTACTTGTAGGATTAATTGCATCTGCTCCTTCTGGTAATTGTTCAGCTTCCCAGTTTAATTTAAAGTTAATTACAGCACCAATTCTAGTGTCTTTTGCTTTTGCTTTAAGTTCTCCAGTCATTGTACCTTTAACTGTATAATTTGTATTTTCTGAAGCTTTATTATTAAATTTAGCACCATTAACTACAACATTAAGTTTATCTTCCATTCCATTTACAGCATCTTTTAATTCTGCAAATGTATTAACATCTTTATTTACAGTCATTACTACTTCAATAGTTTTTCCATTTACATTTGAACTAACTATCTTATACTTTCCATTATCATTTAAAAGAGATACTTGAGGATTGCCATCAAAATCCATTTCTTCTGGTAATGTTAATTTAGCTGTAAAAGTTGAACTATAATCTGAAATTGTAATAGTTGTAGGATCTACATTTGTTCTATTGAATCGTTCTTCAATTTCTTTCATTTGTTTCTTAACAGGTGAAACGTCTAAAGAACCAGTAAATGCAACTTTCTCATCCTTTTTTACTTCAAATACTTTATCATGCTCTGTTTCATTTCCAACTAAAATATCTCCTAATAGTTTTTGAGTTGCTTCAAATACATTTTCATTATCTTCAACATATTTAACAGTTAGTTTGATATCTCTAGTAGTAGGATCTGTTGAATCTTCTCCTCCAGCAAGTTGAACTCCATTCCAAGTGTAATCAAAATTAATTACTTTTCCTGAAAGAATATTTGTAGCTTTTGCTTTAAACTTACCAGAAACAGTTCCATTAATTGTATAGTTTGTATTAGCTATAGCTTTATCTGTATCGAATTTAACTCCTTTTACATTAACTTTTAGCTCATTATCTACTCCCTCAACAGCTTCTTTTACTTCTTTAAAAGTTTGAATTTCATCTGCTATTGTAAGAGTAACAGTTATTGTCTTTCCTTCTACTTTTTGTTCTGAAATTTTGAATTTTCCATTTGCTCCTGCTAATTCAACAGTATAATCATCAGCAAACTTTAATTCTTCAGGTAATGTCATCTTAGCTGTAAAAGAAGTAGTGGCATTTTCTACTTTGATATTTGTTGCTACACCGGAGACAACATAAGTATTTTCTAAATCTTTTACTTGATTTTTAATTGGAGTTACATTTAATAAACCTGTCATAGTCAATGAATCATTTTTGTTAGCTTCATAGACTTTATCATGTTGTGTATCTCCATTAACTAGTAAATCACCTTCTAGATTTCCAACTGCTGATATATTATCTTCATTTGGTGCTAAGTATTTAACAGAAATTGAAATCGCATTTGGATTAGAATTGCTCTTTCCAGCATATGTTTGAGTTCCATTCCAAGATAAATTAAAATTAACAACACTTCCAGTTACGGTATGAGTTGCTTTTGCTTTTAAATTTCCAAGAACACTACCAATTACTTCATAGTCAGTACCACTTTGAGCGCTATCACTAAATTTTGCAGTTTTAAATGTAACTTTAAGTTCATCATCTACTTTATTTATCGCTTCTTTTAATTTAGCGAAATTATTAATATTTTCTGCTCCGACTAGTTTGAACTTAACTTTTGCAGTCTTTCCTTCAACTTTTGCTTCTTCAATTTCAAAAGATCCATTTGAGCCAGTAAGAGTAGCTTCTGATTTTGTAAAATCTAAACCTTCTGGTAATGTAAGATTTGCATAGAAATAAGTATCTAAGTTTTCTAATTTAATATCATTAGCATTTGCTCCCCTATGTGTTGCTTCAATAGCAGCCATTTGATCTTTTATAGTCTTAGCCTTAATAACACCTTCAAAATCTATTTCATCTGTTTTTTGTTTAACTATTGTATTATTACCAGTATCCCCAGCAATTAAAATATCTGCATCTATATTAACAGATTGTGTAAAATCAATATTTGTTGGTTTTACAAATACATCAGATTTTGAAAAATCAGTAGCTAGAGGTTTTGTGCTAGTATCTGTATTATAAACGACCTTAGTAAAAGCATATAAAAAACCACTAGCATGTGTTTCAAAATCACCTTTTGCAGTAATATTTTTAGTTTCTAAAGCTTTTGCTTCATCAAGACTTGTTGCCTTTACAGTATATGGAATACTTAAGCTAATTTTCTTATCTGAATTAGCTCCACCATCGTTAGTATATCCACTGTATATACCTGCCCAATTTACATCGTTCAGTGGTAATTTAAATGTTACAACTTGTCCGTTTACAGTATAAGTAAATGCGGATTTGTTGAACATACTAGTTGTGTTATCTGTAGTTATATTTGCATTATCAATAGTCACACCTTCAGGGAATGTAACTTTATATTCTACATATGCAATTTTATTTTTACCGTCTTTACCATGTGGATAATATCCACTGTCTGCTGCTTGTTTCATCTCATTTTCAATTCCAGCCATTACTTTTCCCATTGGAATTTCAGCAGACCATTTTCCTTCATAAGTTCCATTATTACTAGCAGTTACCCCTGTTACAACTCCACTAGTTTTTGTGTATTGTGCTACATCTAAAGTAGTGGCAGCGTGAACAAATGAAGCACTAGGTATTATTACACCTAATGTTATTACGATTGCTGTAACAAATGAAAGAAACTTCTTAATTTTGTTCTTCATTTTATAATCTCCTCCTTTTTAATATAAAATAAATATTATTATTCATAGACATTTGTAAATGCTTATTATGTGAATTAAATAAATTATACCACAATGCTATTTTAAGTTCAATAATTTAATTAATTAAAATTTAAAAAATGAAAAACACCCAAAAGATAGCATTTTTCTTTACGGGTGTTTATATTTTATTATAAAATTCAAAAAAATTATTTATTTTTTCTATTTCTTCTAAAAGCAAATCCTGCTAAGATAGCTCCCAATGTTGGTACTACAACAGAAGTTGTTTCAACACCTGTCTTTGGTAATCCGCGTTTTGGTGCTGGATTTTCTCTCTTAGGTTCAGGTTTCTTAGGCTCAGGTTTTTTAGGTTCAGGTTTCTTAGGCTCTTCTTTTGGAGTTTCTGGTTTGTTAGGCTCTTCAGCTGGCTTTTCTGGTTCATTCTTAACAATGTAAAAAATTACATTATTTCCTTGAGAATAACTAAAAGATGCACCATCAACTAAAGGTTGAACTTGATCATTTGTTGGATCAAAAAATAAATCATCGCCTACCTTAGTAAGAGTAATTTCAGATTTAATAATCTCTTTGCCTCCACCTTGTCCTTTATGTACTTTAGTTACTTTTTCAATAGCAGAATTTTGTAGAGTTAAATTTTCTGATACAAATTTATATCCTTCTGGTACTTTTGGTAATTTAGTACGAGCTGCTTTTGTAGCATCGCTAGGATTATTTGCATAAACTTGTTGAGCTATTACATTTCCTGTAGCTTCATCAACTAATTGAACTTTACCTAATGGAATATAATTAACATTTTCTTCAATATCAATATTCCCATTATCTGGGTCAAATTCTACTTCTTCAGCTTCTTTTTTATCAGCATAAAAACCTGGAGTTACAGGAGTAGGTATTTTTGGAAGTACTGCTATATCATCTCCATCTCCCTCAGCTGCTCTAGTTCTAACTTTCGGAAGATTTCTTTCATTTTCATTAACATTTTCAGTAGTAACTTCTAGATTTTCTTCAGCCATGTATACCTTACTACTATTTAAACTTAAACTTAAAAGTACAGCAGCAAGAACAGAAGTAGTAGCTACTTTAAATCTCTTTTTTGAAGATTTTTTTCTCATTTTCATAATATGCTCCTTTACACTATATTTTATTAATTGCCACGATAAAATTGTATCTTCACAATTAATTTTATCACGATAATTATACTCTTTTAATTGAAAATTGTCAACAATTACAAAAATTACTAATAGTTTTATAAAACTCTAAATTTAAATGTTTACAGACTTTTTAACACAAAAAAACATAATAAGTCTTTCAATCTAATTATGTTTTTTTTTGATTTTTAATTTGACTATTTTTTTTAATATTTATCCATTTAAGTTCAGTTCCAATAATTACTAATGGTGTTAATAAAAATAAATAACGATAAAATCCTCTATATTTAACTGTTGCAGCATATACTACTTCACCAGAAACCGCTTGAAGTTTACCTTCTTTAATAATTGTTCTAATTCTATCAACATTTAAATTGCCATTATCATATAATAATTCATCTAAAACTTTATTATCTATAATTTCAAATACCGTATTATTTACAAGCTGACTATTTCCTAAGTTGTCGAAATAATAATATTTTCCATTTTTTGTCCAAATTGAACCATCAGAAATTTGACCTAAATCTTTTATTTTTTTCCAACCTTCTTTTTTATCAAATTTTGTGATTTCAGATATTTCTTTATATAAATACTTTGCTCTATGTCCATATAAATAGTTGATAAAAGTTTGATGTGAACTTAAAAAATACATATCTTCATCATCACAAAACACATTTTCAGTTAAAAATTCAATTTTTCCTTTAAATTTATTATCTCCAATTCTTACTTGCTTATTTTTTCTCTGATTAAAAAAATAAACACCATCATTTGAAACAAAAAACATATTATAAATATGTGAACTATTGTTTCCAATAGCTACATATGGTGCAGATTTTTCATCAAATCTTATATTATCTTTAAATACCTCTCCTGTTTGTCTATCATAAAGAAAATTACTTCCTTGACTACTAAAAACAAGTTCTAATTCTCCACTGTTTTTAATCGGTAAAAGCTCATCTTTGTAATAGACATTTTCTTTGTCAGAAAAATATTCTCCAAGTTTAGAAATTTGCTTTATGGTATTTATATCTGCATTTTCAAGAGATTTTCCTTCGTAATATAGAACATCTCCGTCAGTTGCAAAATATATCAAATTATTAATTTTTGTAATTTTCTTTTCGGTATTCAATTTATGATATGGATAAATATATGACTTAGGTTTATAATTTTTATTAAAAATATGAACTATATTTCCAAAAGCATCTGAAAGATATGAAATTTCTTTATTTCTCTTAGAAAGTAGAGAACAAAAATAAGTAGTTTTTCCATCAGTATAATATCCATTGCCAATATTAGTTATTTCTTTCGGATTAAGGTCTTTAATTTTAACATTTCCAAAATAAACGTAATTTTTGTCCTTTCCTACAACAGAAGAGTCATAAGTATTCTCTGACTTAATTACACTAAAAGAATCTATATCTGCACCCTCTACAATATAATATCCTCCACTTGGAATAAGTGCATAAATCTTTCCATCATATTTATAAAAAATACTATTTTCAATTCGCTCACCACTTCTTTCGATATCGATGTAAGTATTATCCTTATCAAGAAGTTGACTAAATGCAAATATAGCAATTACAAAACCAGCTAAAATCAAACAAATACCCAAAATTTTTGAACGAATACTTTCATTTGTTTTTCTATTCAAAATATCATCTCCTGTAGTTTCATTTCCTAAATATGTTATAAAAACGTACTATTGTTTTCTATTTTTTTCAAGTAAATATTTGTAATCTAAAGCCTCAAAAACTGCATTTATAATATCTATATTTAACTCTTTTTTTGTTATATTCAATTCTTCTAAATCATTTTTATTACTTCTAATCCATTTTAAAATATACTTTTTATTATAATTTTCTAATTCTATATTATAAAATCTATTAGCTAATAAAAATATACAATTTTTATACTTCTTACAAATATCATTATCTGTTTTTCTATTACTCCAAGATACAAAAGCATTATAATCTTCGATAGAAAAATTTAGTTCTAAACTTTGTATTGAACTAGTTAGAAGTTGTGTGGAATATTTCATCATATTAACATAAGTTCCTAATTTATATTGTTGAGCTTCTGTCATATTATTATAATCTAATCCAAATGTTTTAATATTTTCTATAGCATTTCCCAAATTTTTACATTCATCTTTAATTCTTTTTATACGTTCTTTTATTTCAAATGTAGCTAATTCATATTTTTTATTTTCTCTTTCAAGTATTTCTTTAAATAAATTTGAAATATTAGTTTTATATTTTTTTCCCTTAAAAATTAATGATGCGCTTGTAAAAAAAGCTAAACCCGATATAGACCATCCGATTGGACCGATTAAATAGAGAAATAATGTTCCTGCAGCAATACCTCCTCCACCAGTTGCAAGAGTTCCTCCACCAAGCCATGCTAAAGCGGCATTAATCGAAGCAATACCACTTAAAGATGAAATAGCAGTTCCAGTTGATGCCACTCCAAATGTAGTTGCTATCCCCATAGCCGCTGTAGGTCCCATTGTTACAACTGCTACCCCAACACTTGCTCCTAAAGCTCCTGTTCTAACACTTTTGATATTATTTTCTTGGTAGTCTTTATCTATTTTTTCTGCAGCTAATTCCCAATTCAACCTTATTTTTTTTTGATTTTCAAATTGATTTCTTTTTTCGTGCGGAACTTTTCGAATTTTATCAAATAGTTCTTGAATATCAAACAATAAATCTGATAATATTTTTGTGTTTTCACCAAGCTCTTCTATTTTTATATTAGTTTCATTGATTGTAGCTTGAATCCTATCTTTTGCTAGTTCGACCTCTGATTTATTTTTCTTCAACAAATTAAATTTCATATATTAGTTCCTCCTTGAAAGTATAAATCTATATCTGTCTTATCTCTTAAGATTTCATTTTCTGGAACATTTCTTCTTTCAGCTAATTGAATTGAACTATTAAATACTTGAACATACATGTCACTTTCTTTTAGAGTTTTAGTAAATAATAATAACGATTTATCATCATAAATTTCAGCAATATTTTTAAGTCCAGCAGTATACTCGTCTAAAATCTTCTTCTTATGTTCTAAACTAATTATTTCTTTTTTAATATCTTGACACTTTGTTCCCCTATTTACTTCCCCATACATAGATATCATAAATCTTCCAACTCCAACTATATTTAGTCTCATAAATAATTCTTTTATATCTAAAGTACCTTTGCCAGATACAAAACTTCGTAATAACGAATCAGAAATATCTACTAAACAAAATGTCCCGTGTGCTACAGTTAGCATTCTCTTAACAGTCGAGTTAGAAAAAGGCTCACATTCTTGCCACAATGAAGAAAATGATCTTTCTTCTTTTTTAGTTTCAATAAAATACTTTACTAATCTTCTTATAGAATAAAAAATTCTTACAATTAATTCATTTACAAATACAGGTATTGTTTGTGTTAATTGAAATCTAATATCATACCCTTGTTCATAAATCTCAAGAGCAAGTTGATTAACAGATTTATCAAATTCAGTTATTGGAAAATTAAGATTTTTTTTTATAGCGATTATACTATTAGTTAAAGTCAAAATTGGAGCTGGAATACCCATTCCACGTCCTTTGCTATTTGAAGATCCTGACATATCTGATATCAAATGTCCAAACCAGTTCATAAATCCACAAAATAATTTACTAGTAACATTATTACCTTTCAATTCAAAATTTCCATTTACTTCTTGTAATGAAATTAACTCTCCATCTGTTACAAAGCTAGATGTATTTGTAAACTGATTAAGTATGGAAAAAAACAGACCTAATAAATTTGGATTATGACCTAAAGATTTAAAATGATGATTCTTAGGATTTAAATCAAATATAGCACTTCCCGCATCACCTACTCCTCTTTGATCATATGGTATTTTAAATTTATTCTCTAAAAACCTAATTGCAGATGAAATTGATTTTTTATTATTATCATTCCAACCACATATTTTTGCAAAATCCATTATGCGTTTTTCAACCCATTTGTCTGAAAGATTTCCTAAATAAGATTCTCCTGGTTTACCTACCAATATAATATCAATTATCCCACTTAAACATCCACTACATGAAGCTAACGAATAATCTATTTTATCACATTCAGGAGTTAACTTTTTTATTGAACCTATATTCTCCTCCAATTTTGATGATAATTCATATAATTCTTGGTCTACATAATCTAATTCAGTTTTTAAATCTGAATTAAACTCATATCCTTTTTCACTTATACCAAATTCTAAAATCAAAATGGAATTATCTGTTTTTTCTTGCTGAATGTTTTCCAATTTCTTCTCCTCCATTTTCCTTAATTATGCAGTAATTACTTTTAATTATATTATATTTCAAACTATAAATAATATCAATAAAAAAACCGTTATATTTGAAAATAAAAAGGAGTTGTTATATAGGATAAAACATCGAATATATACAACTCCTTTAGGGAAACTAATATCTAATTTATTTTTCTAATGCTTGGTCAATATCAGCTATTAAATCACGAACATCTTCTATACCTACAGAAAGTCTGATTAGGTCTGGAGATACTCCAGCTGCTACTAACTCATCATCATTCATTTGTCTATGTGTAGTTGATGCAGGGTGTAATACACAAGTTCTTGTATCAGCTACGTGAGTAACAATTGCTGCTAATCTTAGTGAGTCCATGAATTTAGCTGCTTCTTCTCTACCGCCTTTGATTCCAAATGATATAACACCACAAGATCCGTTTGGTAAATATTTTTTAGCTAATTCATGTTGGCTATCTTTTTCTAATCCTGAGAATGAAACCCAAGCTATTTTTGGATGTTTTTCTAAATGTTGAGCAATAGCTAAAGCATTTTGGAAATGTCTTTCCATTCTTAAATGTAAAGTTTCTAAACCAACTCCTAAATAGAATGAGTTTTGTGGTGAAGGAATAGAACCTAAATCTCTCATCAAGTTAGTTGTCATTTTTGTAATATATGCGCCCTTTCCAAAGCTTTCAGTATAAATTGTTCCATGGTAAGTTTCATCAGGAGTTGTTAGTCCTGGATATTTTTCGCTATATTGAGTCCAATCAAAGTTTCCTGAGTCAACTACTACACCACCAACTGCGTTAGCAGATCCATTCATATATTTTGTAGTTGAGTGAATAACAATATCTGCTCCCCATTCAAAAGGTCTACAGAAGATTGGTGTTGGGAATGTATTGTCAATTATTAGAGGTACTCCATTTTTATGTGCTGCTTTAGCGAATTTTTCTATATCTAATACTTTTAATGATGGATTTGATAAAGTTTCACCAAAGACTAATTTTGTATTTGGTTTAAACTTTGTTTGTAATTCTTCATCTGAGATATCTGGATCAACGAAAGTTGATTCAATTCCTAAATTCTTAAGTGTATTAGCTATAAGGTTATAAGTTCCTCCATAGATTGCTGAAGTTGAAATTACATGGTCTCCAGCACTAGCTATATTTATTATTGCATAAAAGTTAGCTGCTTGTCCTGATGAAGTTAATATTGCGGCAACTCCACCTTCTAATTGGCATATCTTATTTGCTACTGCATCATTTGTAGGGTTTGCAAGTCTTGTATAGAAATATCCTACATCTTTTAGGTCGAATAAATCTCCCAATTGTTGTGATGACTCATATTTATAAGTTGTTGATTGTACTATTGGTAGTACTCTTGGTTCTCCATTTTTTGGGTCATACCCACCTTGTACACATATTGTGCTTGTATTGTATTTGTTTGTCATAATTTTCTCTCCTTTATATTTTATATTTTTATTTAAAATGACTTTTAATCAAATTGTGTTATTGGTTCCTTACCGATTATAGCTCCTAGGATAAATCCAACTGTTGCTGGTAAGAACCATGAAAATCCTAAACCACTTAATGGAAGTATATCTATAAATGATTTAATTATTGCTATATCAGCAACTGATAAAATTGCTTCTAAAATACTTACTGCTAAAGTAAATATTAATGCATATCTAAAACTTTGTTTGTTAGGTATAAACTTGCGGAAAATACCTAAAATCATTAGTACTATTAAACTTGGATAAACTCCTTTGTAAATTGGTGTTGCAAAGTAAACTATATTTTCAACTCCAAGTACTGCAATTGTTGCTCCAAGAACTGCTGAAACTATAGCAGCTACTTTGTGTGGAATCTTTCCATTTGAAAAATTGTGAAAGAAGTTTGCTATTGAGGTAATTTGTCCGATTGCTGTTGTTACACAAGCTAGAACTACTGCTGCTGAAAGGAATGACATTCCCTTCTTTCCTAAAACTCTTTCTGCTATTGCTAATAACAATTTACTTCTATCAATATCTTTTGGATAGTAACTACTTACTGAAGCTCCAAGATAGATTAAACCTACATAAATAACTGCCAAAAGAATTAATGCAATAACTCCGCAATATGCAGTAAGCTTATTTCTCTCTTTACTTGTACGATAACCTCTATAAACAATATCTCCAATAAATACAGTTCCTATTAAGTAACTTACTATTAAGTCTCCAGTTTGATATCCTTCTAATAAAGAATGTGTGAAAATTCCACCTTGTTGCGGAACTACTGGAACTCCAATTGGAGTTAGAATTCCTTTAATGATGATTCCAATTAATAGTAGTACTAATAAAGGTGTTAAGTATTTTCCAACACTATTTATCATTCGGTCAATATCCAATGAAAAATATAATGCGATTGCAAAATATCCAATGATAAATGCTACAATTGAAACATTTGGAAATAATGCCTTAAAGCCTAATTCATAAGAAACGGCTCCTGTACGAGGTACAGAAATACATGCTGCAAAAATCATTATAAATAATAATAAAAACTTAGCAAAATTTTTATGTATATCTGAAGTCATGGCTTCAAGTGATCCACCATTTTTAGAAATTACATAAAGTCCAACAACTGGCATCAATACCGCTGATATACAAAATCCTAAAGAAGCTATTGACCATTGGCTACCCGACAAAAACCCTAACAGGGGAGGAAATATCAGGTTTCCTGCTCCAAAGTATGAACCAAACAGGGCAAATCCTACTATAAAAACATCCTTTGTTCTTTTGTTCATTAATTTTTTTCTCCTTTGTTTTATCCTATAATTGCTGAAAGAGAATGATAGATTTTTAAAAATTAAGAACCAGTTGCGCACCTAGTTGTGAAGTAAAAAAAAGCTCCCGTCCAATAAAGGACGAGAGCGAAAACTCACGTGTTACCACCTTAATTCATCTTTTTATCACTAAAAAGACCTTATTGA
>ERZ772930.556-NODE-556-length-11499-cov-2.82934_pt1 | contig 11499 bp, 11 predicted proteins | sample MGYA00511685_ERZ772930 | MGnify/ENA primary metagenome ERZ772930 (study PRJEB29015, sample SAMEA2738053) | human oral metagenome | biome: human oral; feature: human-associated habitat; material: saliva | place: China | collected 2226 ... | reverse complement strand
CTCACACTGCACGCATCGTTGTGCGCAAAATTGCTTCTGGTATTGGCGTTGAGAAATCTTTCTTAATGCACAGCCCATTAGTTGAAAAAGTTGAAATTGTTAAGCGCGCTAAGGTTCGCCGCAACAATCTTTCATACCTCCGCAACCGTTCTGGTAAATCTGCCCGTCTCGTTGCTAAGGACTTTGATCGTGTTGCAGTTAACACCCTCAAAGAAGATGTAGCCGTTGAAGAAACACCTGTTGAAGCTGAAAAGACTGAAGAAGTCGCAGCTGCATAAGACTAGAAAATTCAAAATAAACCTCATCCGAGGTTTATTTTTTATAGCTTTACAATCTGAACTTCGACACAACCCTATTTTATAAGATAATTAATCAATCACCATCCAGTCTTCAACCTGAAAATCCTTACCACCCACTCCTGCCACTGCAAGCTTGGCTATAAAATCTTTAAATTCTGGATGCATTGCCAAATAACTTTCCGCCGCAAATCGCACCTGTTCTTGTTTTTTCTGATCGACGAACTCAATAGCCTCCCCAAACTCCGCAGTTTTACGATATTTTACCTCTGTGAAAAATAGGGAATTATCTAGTTTTGAGATAATGTCGATTTCAAAATACTTTGTTTTAAAATTTCTGGCAATAATCTCATGCCCTTTTGAAGCCAAAAACTCCGCTATCTTTTCCTCACCAAGATTGCCGAGTTCTCTAGATGTTGCACTTCCATTTTTTGCGCCCGCCTTCCTAGATTTTTGCTGTTCTTCATTTTCTTCAGCCGCAAGTTGTTTAGACATAATTTCACGTACTGGTCGAAATGAACGCCTATGTTCTGGTGTTAAGCCAAATTCCTCCATCGCTTTTTGATGCGCTGCTGTTCCATAGCCCACGTGTTTCTCAAACCCGTATTCAGGATACTTTTCTGCCAGCTCCGCCATATATCGGTCCCGCTCCACCTTTGCCAAGATACTTGCTGCCGAAATTTCCCTAATTAAGAGGTCTCCCTTTGTTAAGGTAGAAACATATTTCTCTAGCGGTGTTCCGCTTAAAAAATTCATCGTCCCATCAATAATAATTTCAGAAAAAGGCATCCGGGTCTCTTGTATCTGTTTCACCGCTCTTCGGCAAGCCAACCTTAAACTTTCAGAAAGTCCGATCTCATCAATCTCATTCGCAGAGACCCAACCTGTCGCAGTCGCCACGGCCCCTTCCTTGATTTTTGTATACAGAGCTTCACGTCTTTTAGCTGTTAGTTTCTTGGAGTCAGTAAGCTCTGATATCCAATGATATTTTTCGGGTTCCTCTTTAATTTTTTCGGCATCCGGCAAAATACAGGCACCAATTACTAGCGGCCCTGCATATGGTCCCCGTCCAACCTCATCAATACCTAAAATCATACTCTGATTATAGCAGGGAATCAATCACCTTGAAGGGGATGAGTGCTATCTTTGAATCTAAAAGTTACTTTGAAACATTAAAGCGGAATTCGACAATATCCCCATCCTGCATGATGTAGGTTTTACCAACTGTCGCTAATTTTCCAGCTGCCTTCACCGCTGCTTCACTGCCAAGATTCACTAAATCATCGTATTTCATCACCTCTGCCGCAATAAAACCACGCTCAAAATCAGTATGGATTGTACCTGCCGCTTCTGGTGCAGTCGCTCCTTTTTTGATTGTCCAGGCGCGCACCTCTTTTTTGCCAGCCGTTAAGAAGGATTGTAGTCCGAGAGTGTCATAGGCCGCCTTCACCAGCTCCCCCAGAGCGTCTTCTTTAACACCATAACTCTCAAGAAATTCCATCTTTTCTGTTATATTCATGCCAGTCATTTCTTCCTCAAGTTTTGCATTCACAAAAACCGCACGAGCTGGAGCAACAAGTTCTCTAAGTTCATTTTTTAAAGACTCATTTGTTAGTTCAGTTTCGTCCACATTAAACATATAGATCACTGGCTTCTCTGTAAGATATGGAATTTTTTCTTCAGCTGTATCTTTATTTTTCTTGCGTTTTGCCTCAACTTTCTCACGGGTTTCAAAATCAGCAAGCTCGAGCTCGGTTTGAATAATTTCAATATCCGCCTTCGGATCGACTGGCGCCGGAGTGTTTGCATTAGCAGAAACATGCATAATGTCATCGTTTTTAAAAACTCGTACCACGTGACAAATAATCTGACACTCGCGAATATGTGCTAAGAATTTATTTCCAAGTCCTTCGCCCTTCGATGCTCCCTCGACTAGCCCTGCGATATCCACAAATTCCACGGTTGCTGGAATCTTTTTCTCAGCTGCATACATTTTTTCCAGAACATCTAATCGTTCATCTGGTACTGGCACAATTCCTACATTCGGTTCGATAGTTGCAAAGGGGTAGTTTGCGGCCAAAGCATGCGCATTTGTTAATGCGTTAAATAATGTCGATTTTCCCACATTTGGCAGTCCCACAATTCCAATTTTTAGATTCAAAACATAACCTTTCTATCTGTTACTATAACTATACTGATTAACTATACTTATATCATACTTCGACATATAATATTAGGTATGGAAAAAGAAAAATGCTTTCAGAGTCAAAATGAGCAAGGGCAAACTGAATTGGAAGAGCCACCTAATTCTGTACCAAGTTTTGATGAACACATGCGTAATATCGAAAAATCACATAGGAAAACCTTTGAAGAAAAAGCTAAAGAAAAAGGCTACTATAAGAATGAGGATGGTGTCTGGGTGGAACGTAGCTACGATTTTGGTGGTGCCTATGAAGGGCCAGTAGAGTGGTTTAAACTAGACGAAGAGTACCCAGATTTAGCGGACAGAACGGAGGCTTTAGCGGAAAAATACCATGTTACGTATAGCGACTACTATGGTTTAAAAGAGGATGTATATAAAAACGCAGATAGGCTTTCTGATGCAAGCGAAGAGCATCTAGAGAATATATTTGTGATTGCAAATGCGATTACGTTTTCTAACTCTGGAACTGGTGAAAAATTAATTAGTTATAGCGCTGAAGAATTGAATGATATCAGTGTTTTTATTGATAATTATTATAAGGATACTGCACAACAGATGCCCGATGGAAAGCTTAGTCGTGAGATTATGGGAATTTCGGAATGTTTTGTGCGTAATTATAGTCCAAAATTAAATGAAGGTGATTTTATAAATAAGCTGTCTGAATATTCAGCTAAAGCATTTCAGAGTAATACGGAACAATATCTTTTGATTAGGGGAATAGAAAGTGGAATTGAGGGTATATCCCGAAATGAGGGAAGTGGAAAATATTTTGGTGAATTTATGGATTACGCCAATGAATTATTGGGTGATAAAGAAAAAATTACAAAATATGATACTAGGTTTGATGTTATTGCTAGATACGTTAGGGGGCATGGAATTGACGAAAAAACTATAAACGGTTTCAGGGATATTATTTTTCCACTTATGGAGCAGAAAGATTCCGAAGTGAGTGCCGTATTATATGGAGGTAACGCCTACGGAACTGTTAAAGGCCACTACGGTATCGCTGATTATGTCGAAGAATGTTTATTATCAATTTATGAACCAGGTGATATTGATAAATTAATACGTATTTATCATGAAATACCTACTTCTGACTACAAGAGGTTTGAGCAAAACCGTAAAGATGCATCTAGACTTCAGGGGACAATTATTGGCGGAAGGGACTTTATTCATGATGAACGTATAGGTGCGAATGAGGTGCTATCTGCTATAAAAGACTATTACGATAATCGTAATAGTGAAGATTCTAAAAAATATAAACAGAAACTAGAAAAGCTTGAGGAAAAATATCATTTTGGAGTATTGCCAAATGCTTTGAATTTTGAAAAATATGAACAGCCAATCGAATATATGGCAAAGCACAATGTCGCCGATGCTGGTAGTCCTGACGAGCGTGCTATAGATATCTTGAATCGGTTAGTTGAAAATACCCGTCCAAATCTCATCCAAGCTCCTATTACAAAATATCCAGAGCTTAATGATTTAATGAAGAATATCGTACCTTTAATTAATGAACAAACTGGGGAAGTGCGAATTGATATTAATGAGGTAGGAGCGGCAGTGACGGCAATTAATGAATTAATTTTAAAGAATCGTGACAAACAGGGCATTTACCCTTCTACTATTTCAGCTATTGCATTTCTTGACAAAATGTCTACGTATGCTTTAAGAGATACAAAATCCAAGGAGATTAAGGAGCTCGTTTTTGATCCAAACTTTAAGGAGGTAGTGAGGTTTTCTCAGCTTACATCTAGTATTGGATATAATGAGAATGATTTTGAGGAAAAATACAACCAAGTTTTGAGAAAAGTTGGCGAAGCTTATACAGAGGATAAAATAGATGATTCGATAGTTGTAGAAGGTTATCGTATTTTAAGTCAAAATATTTTACAAAATGTGCAGGCACTCGGTAAAAAATATGCCTCAAAATCTACAACCAAACGTTTTTCGGAAGCAATCTGGTCCGGCAATCTTAGTGATGAATTAATTGGACTTTTTCAAAGAGTTTAGTTCATAAAGTATCTAAAGAAGGTCAATATAAGAGGGTTGATTAGTTTAAAATTTACAAAACATATTATTAATCAAAAACAAGCAATGAACGGAGAAAATATTATATGAAACTTATTACTTTTCAATCGTTTGCCGCTCTCGAATACCTTAAAAAGTACGGGTATCTTATTTGTGACGATAGATATATCAACCAGTCGAAAATGTCTTTCTTTTATCGTTGGATAATTAAAGAAATGAACCAGCGTATAAAAAATCAAACATCTGCCCGATTTCCGCTTTGGTGTTGGGTTAAGTGTGGTAACTCAATTTGTCCCCCAAGACATAAAGGTAAGCCAGTTGAAGGTTTTGACGTAAAAATCACTTTTCATGCAGAACCAAAAGATCTTTTTATTACCGATTTTCGTCGCTATTCTTTCTTACTTAGCAACTTGTATATTCCACGTGATAAAAAAGATCAACAATGGTTTAATCAGTTATTGGAGGAGAGGCATATTACAAAGGATGAATTAAAAGCCTATGTCCGTCCCGATAAATATCCTAATCATCGTACCGACCAGGAGTTTCTAGACGTTTGCCGCATTATTGAGCAAAGCTTTGAACGTTGTATTACTCAAGATAGCGATATCTTGCAGGGGTGTCTCTGGAAAATTGATCAATCTCAGATTGAGCAAATTGAAATCTTGGAAGATAATGGCTATATATATGGATCTTTAAACTACGAACATGCTGATGGAAAAAGGCGTGATTGGATTCAAGAATTTTATCAAAGTCTCCAATAATAATCATCTAAAGTAAGTGCATTTTATATTTACTATGTTTAGGTGACCTTAACCCCAATGGAAGAATCGCTATTTTTTAGCTATAATTACTTACGGAAATCGACCGCTGGTGACTGTATTGAATCGTCGGCAAGCTCAGGCTTTTTCTTCGTAAAAACAACCTTAGCAATTTCATTTCGTAGTAAATCCATATCTTTGATTTTTGATACAAAGCCGTTCTTTTGTTCAATCTTTGATATGGCTATTTTTATTTCTTCGTCATTAAATACATAATCCTGCATTATAGATTTAAAAATGTTTGAAATTCTTTTCTCAGGCGTATCAAGTATCCATTTTGCCATATTGCCATCAATATCTACGTCAATCTGATAGTTTGAATCTTCTAGTCCTTTTTCTTTCAGGGCCTTAGTGAAGGAATCAAAAAATACATACATATGAATGTGTGTATAATTAGCAGAATTAGAATATGAATAAATTTTCATAACAAATTATTTAAATTCTAGCATAAATTAAGGTAAACTTTAGCTTGACCAAAAACTAAGTAGAGTTAATAGTAAGATGATTTAATGGGAAAATGGCACAATCTAATATTCATCCATGCAGTATAATAGAACAAATGACAAGTAAAAATTATGCATTCATCGACGGTAATAATTTATATCTCGGTACAAAGGCCCAAGATATAAATTTAGACTATGGCAAATTGCGTAAATATTTACGTAATAAATTCGATGTCGAAAAGGTATTCCTCTTTATCGGATATGACCCCCGCAATACTATGCTTTATTCAATTTTACAAACCCATGGTTATATATTAATTTTTAAACCAACGGTTATATTTGAGGACGAAAAAGGTAATCGAACGATGAAAGGTAATGTTGATGCAGAACTTGTACTGCATGCCTCAGCCATAGAATATGATAGGTATGACCAGGCGATTATTGTAACTTCAGATGGCGATTTTGCATGTTTAATACAATATTTAAGTAAGAATAACAAACTAAGAAAGATAATCACTCCAACTGAAAGATATTCAAAACTATTAAAACCTTTTGTGGCCGACATTCTACCAATAAAAACGATAAAGAATCAAATAGAGAAAAAATAACCGGAATTCGCGTTCGGTGCAAGAACCTTAGGCTAGTCCGGTCATGGTGATATATAGATTATACACCATTTTGTTCAAAAAGACAATACTTCTTAATGCTGGCACGGTCATTGTTAGTACGTCCTCTGCTCTGGACAACCCGCGAGGATTTGCGACATTGCATTTTTCAGATTCAAGTTAAAACCTCTGTTCTATTGAATAATATATCTTAAATTCTAGCATACTATCTGAAGAGGTTTCTTGTATGCTATATTTAATATAGCAAATCAAGAAGAGGTATAAGAATGGGCTTTGAATCATTGTCAAATAATAATGATGAAAATATGGAGAAGAAATTGGATCCACGAGTCGAGTCGTTGGCTATTCCTTTGGCAAGAGATTATGCAGAGAAGAACTATTCAAAAATGGAAGATGGAACTTTTCAGCCAGCATGGCGCGGCGTAAACGGCGAAAAATCGCTAAAAAATAAATCACCAGAGGATTTGATTGCAGAGGGGTATAGCGAACTTGCTGCACATAAATCTGTAATTGATATTGCGAATGAATCATATGCTAATTACTCAGACTATTGGAAGGACCAAAATCGTGGGGGAGCAGAGTATCTTATCGGCTTAATGGATGAGCGTGGCGCCGATTCTTTAATTGATCTAAATCTTGACGATGAAGAGATTCGCAATGAATACGGTAGCTTAATGAAAATTGGATTTCTCGTAATGAATGGGTTAAGGACCCAAATTATGGTGATCCAAAGTTGGCATGTAGCTTTTCTGAACTATCTCCAGAGGAGCAGCAAAAAGACATTGATCAGCTTAGTGTCTTGCAAAAATGGATTAGTGAGCAAAAGTAAAAACTATATAGTATTAGTAAGAAAAACTATAGGGGGGCTTGAAGTTATTTTTTGAATTCGGCTATTAGTTCATGATAGTATATAGATATGAATCAAGAAGAACTACTTAGCAAAAAGCGCGCCCTCGAGTTGTATGAAACCAGAAAAATTATGGATTTTGAGGTAGGTACAACTGCTGGACTTCAGCAGATTCATCAATATTTATTTCAGGATATTTTTGATTTTGCAGGACAAATTCGCACCGTGAATATTGCGAAAGGGAATATGCGCTTTGCTCCAGTTCTCTTTCTCGAACAAAACTTAAAAACCATCGACACTCTTCCGGAAACAACTTTTGAAGAAATTATTACAAAATATGTTGAGATGAATATTGCTCATCCATTCCGCGAGGGGAATGGTCGCGCGACGCGCATTTGGCTAGACCAAATTCTCAAAAAATCTCTCAAAAAATGTGTCGACTGGTCCAAGGTCGACAAATCTGAATATCTTTCCGCAATGGAGCGCTCCCCAGTAAATCAACTTGAAATTCAAGAGTTACTTCGTCACAATCTTACCGACCAAATCGAGGACCGCGAGGTTTATATGAAGGGTATTCAGGCTTCATATCAGTATGAAGATATGGATGATTACGACGTTCACACATTATAGTCTTGAAGTGTGCAATCTATGAAAAAGCTGAAATCGTGGGCTTAAGTTTAATACGTTCTCTGCTTTGGGCAGCTTTCAAGAATTTGTGACATTGCCTCTTTTTCCGCCTCCGTTACCCAGAGTGAGTATTTATATTTGACTGAAATCTGTCTCGCTACATATTGGCAACGAAAGCTTTTATTCTTTGGCAGCCATGTCGCCGCGTCTCCATCTGATTTTTGCTGGTTCGCGGCCGCCTGTACAGCAATTAGATTTAGAGGGTCCGTCGCAATCTTCAGTCTCTCCTCGGCGGATTTATACTGTGCTCCTTTTTGCCAAGCATCCGACAATGCCACCACATGGTCTATCTGCACCTGTTTTGAAATCTCTTGTCTTGAATGAAACTCCATCTCCTCGCCAGTATAGGGCTCATAAAACTTTCCAGCCACCACATTGCATTTTTCATCCACCTTTGCGGTTTCGCCAAAATCTCGTTTCAGAATTCGCTGCCTTAAATTGCAACCCTCAATATCTGGCCAGCCATTATAAAATTCCGTTCGCTTATAACCAGTTTTCGGCGCCCGCCCCTTTACTTCAAGCTTAGCTAGTAGCTCCGTTGCAAGTGGCACTCCTTCGGCTCGTTGTTCGCCACTACCGACGACGTCCTTTTCTACCGAAGCAGCACTCGTTACTTCTTTTGCGCTTGACTCAGCTTTCTTCTGCCAGGCGTTCGGATTTGCAATAATCGTCAGAATTACCGCACTACTTAAAATTAAAGCCGTGATTGCCCGTCTTGTTTTGTGAATTGTTTTAAAGCTCATTTAATTTCTCCTTTTATAAGTAGGTTGGGCAGCTTTTAGGCTTTAGTGAAAATTAGAAGCTTCGCCCCCTCGAATTTATTTCGGTTCTTTCAAAGTCCTAGCGTATTTCACCACCGACATCAGATCTTGATCCATATCAAAATCCGTTTCCGGCAAATCGCCCACAATCATCTCGATTAATTTATCAAAACTCATCAGTCCCGTTACTTTTCCGTGATCATCCACCACGATAAAGAAGTAGCAGCTCGTGCGAATAAACGCAAGAAGAGCTTCTTTTAAGGTGTAATTTTCGCTCATAAAATAGACATTCTTGTCTAGAAATGCTGAAGCTCGATCGGTTTCTTTGACGCTTAGACTAAATAATGTCTTAGTGTGAATCAAGCCGACAATCTCGCCTCGCGCCCCCACTACAGGGAAGTGTGACAAACCAGATTGATAAAGTCGAGATAAAGTTAAAGGCCCCATGAAGTCATTTTCATGAATAATAATCACTTCGTTCTTTGGCGTCATTACTTCCTTCACCAGCTTGCTATCAAAAGTCATCGCCGCAGCCATCGTTCTTCTTTGTTGCTTCGAGATTACTTCTTCAGGCAATTTATTAATCAACCACACCAGATCTTCAGTCGTTTCTGGGTAGAAGATTTCAGGAAGATTTTCGGATGAGACGCTTCGGTTCGCATTATTCCTAGTGTCGGGCGCGTTTGCTTCTTCAATTTCGCTCATCTCTGCTTCGTGTCGCACTAGATTTGCCGCCGTATCTTTGTCGGTGAAAATATTTCGATTCATTGGCCCCACAAAAGAAGAATCGACCGGGCTTGCTGACTCATCAACACTTTCATGCTTAGAGGTAGACTCAAGATTACCGTTACCAGTATCAGACCTACTATCGTCAGATCTATCATCATCAAAATTTTCATCATCAGGTGATTTTTTCTCAATAGCGATCTTGCCCAAAGTCCTAGCTATCCCCCGAAAGAGTCCGCCAAACTTCTCGCCGATCTGAGCAAAAAAACCCTTTTTCTCTTGGCCAAAAATCCCTGAAGATTGGTTTAAATCCACACTTTGGTCCGCACTCGTATCGTCCATTTTTTACCTCCGTTTTTTGTCGCACTGCCCACAAACACGCTAAAATATGCTAATATCTATATTATACAAAAATTTATTGAATTAAGCGATAGATTTTGCTTAGGAGGTTTATGAAGAAATTACCAATTATTGCCTTTGGCGCATTGATCATCGGTTTTTTGGCTCTCTGTATTTATTCTTATAATCAGAACCAGCAATACGATCAGTGGATTGCGTCTCTAGATCGTTCAAAATATATTGAAAAAGATGAACGTAACGGTAATTTTGGTGATAATTATGAGGGAAATAAAGATGCCAAGGTCTTAATTGTCGAGTATGCGGACTACCAGTGTCCAGGTTGTGCCACTACTTTTCCATATCTTTCTGAAATTGTTGAAGAATATAAAGGCAAGGTTGGTCTAATTTTTCGTAGCTTTATTCTTAGTTATCATAAAAATGGTACCGCGGCCGCCCATGCTGCCAACGCTGCTGCTCTTCAGGGCTACTGGCAATCCTACGCTACTATTCTCTTTAAAAATCAGGCTGAATGGGAAGACCTAGAGGCGGGGAAGCGTGATGCTAAGTTTAAATCTTATTTCGAAGAAGCCTCGAAAGGTCAGGGCAATGCGGATCAGTTCCTCTCTGACATGAATAGTGAGGCCGTCAAGAAAAAAGTTAAATCCGATATGGCCGTTGCGAAGCTAGTCAATATCACCGAGACTCCAACGATTATTATTAATGGCGAAAAACTTCCGACCATCTCTGTCAATGAATCCACTTTCAAAAAGACTATTCATGAAATGATTGACGCCGCATTGAAGAAAGCGGAGTCTGGCTCTTCAAATAACACCAAATAGGGAGAATAAGATGTCTCAGCCAAAAATAGATTTCGTCATCACTTGGGTCGACGGCACTGATCCAAAATGGTTGGCTGAGAAATTACGAACTCTTCAAGAGACGGATTCTTTTGAGGCTCAAAAAACCGACTCCTCCGATCTTCGCTTCCGCAATGATTTTGATTTTCTTCGGTTCTGGTTTCGTGGTGTCGAAAAATTCGCCCCATGGGTTAATCAAATCTTCTTTGTCACCTATGGGCATACGCCAAACTGGCTAAACTTAGCTCACCCCAAACTTAAAATTATTCGTCATGAGGATTTTATTCCGCATGAATTTCTCCCTACTTTTAATTCTCACACCATTGAAAATCACCTCCACCTAATCCCCGGACTCTCGGAGTATTTCGTCTATTTTAATGATGATTTTTATCTATTAAAGGTCACAAAGCCAACTGATTTCTTTATAAAAGTAAACTCTAAAAAAATCGCTAAAAGCCAAAAACACTCTCAAACCTCAGTAGAAACCTATCTGCCACGCGCTTTCTTTGCTGAAAATATTCTAATAAATAATCCGTCACGTGATATATTCCCATATATCCAAATGAATAACATGGCTTTAATAAATCAAAAATATCGCAAATCTGATTTTTATCGCCAGCATTTTTTCAAAGCATATAATCTCAAATATGGCATTTTTAATTTAAGAAATTTTCTACTTTCTCCTTGGAATGAATTCTCACTCATCTATGACCCACATTGTGCTTCGTCTTATCGAAAATCGACCTTTAAAGAAGTTTGGCGTGAGTATAAAGAACAACTTGAGGCGACTTCTGCCCATCCATTCCGCTCCAGCCAAGATATCTCACATATGATATTTTTCTACACGCAGCTCCTTGATGGGGCG
>ERZ772930.555-NODE-555-length-11520-cov-2.81012_pt1 | contig 11520 bp, 13 predicted proteins | sample MGYA00511685_ERZ772930 | MGnify/ENA primary metagenome ERZ772930 (study PRJEB29015, sample SAMEA2738053) | human oral metagenome | biome: human oral; feature: human-associated habitat; material: saliva | place: China | collected 2226 ... | reverse complement strand
GCTTTTGCCTCTTTTTGTTTTTTAGAAAAAAATACTGACTTAATTCAGCATTTTCAACTTGATTCAGGGCTGGCAAGAATCGAACTCGCGACGCGGAGCTTTGGAGACTCCCGCTCTACCACTGAGCTACGGCCCTTTTGATGTTGATCCAATAAGCCTGGTTCTGTATTAGAGAGCATTTATCTACTATCGCTTATAGCGATCTTTGCACTTCCATATCAAGTATGATAAGCTTGCACTCGTTGCGGTTTACCCCTCATCAGATCATCAATCTAATTGAGTAAAGGTATGATAATCATCAACCCTTATGTTTCACCTTTCCTCCAAAGGTTTGGAGTAGTTTAATCTCTGTGGCACTTTCGTTTGCTCCCTTACGGGAAGTTCCAGCTTCTGTTAGAAGACAACGAAGTTCGAGTGCCAGGACTTTCCTCACCCATCACTGAGCGAACTCTCTAGACCAACAAAGCATATATAGCAAATTACTTTTCTAATGCAACTGAAAGTACTAAAAAAAACATCTAGGCTCTCCATCATCAAATTTTCAGAAAATAAAAAACAAAAATCGCTTGATTTTTAAGGTCAAAATAATAGGCTGAAATCAGTTTTTATTTTGTTGTTACAATTTGAAATGAAAAGAAGTGCTGGTCTCAAATGGATTACGGTCATTATCCTCGTGATTGCTGCGATTTCCCTAGTTTTTGGTAGTTTTATTATGCTTTTGGGAGCTGGAGATAATAAACAGACAGCAACTTCATCAAAAACTCCAGTTAATGCTGAAGTTCAATAATTTTATCTTTTTTCATCTGAAGAAAATGTTTTCACAAGTCAAAAAATTCTGATTTCTTTTGTTGTGTGGAATAGCTTTTTTCGGACTACCTTCTTTTACAACTACTGCTAACGATAACTTCGGAATCAATCTAACCTCGCAAAGTATGATTGATGGAACGAGCACGTTTTCAATCTACGATGCCACAAATGTGAAGAAAAATAGAGCTCCATGAGAAAGAACCTCTGTAATGCGTTTTATCCAAGATATTGTGCTTTGAGCAACAACATTTATTGGGACAGTCGTAACGGTTGCATTGATTTTCTCAGGATTCTTGTATATCTTTTCTACCGTAGATAGCTCACTCAAAGCTAAAGCGAAAAATGGAATCAAATATTCACTCATCGGAATGGTTATCGTAATGCTTTCACTGATTATCATCAGGCTCGTGCAGTTTTTAGCGAGAGGAGGCAGTTAAAAAAAATCACTTGCTTTTATGAAGCAAATACTCATACTTAAAGTTACAAGAAATTCTCTCTTCATGAGAGATTTTTTATATACGAATAATCCAACATTTTATGCAAGCTCAAGAAATTGAACAAATCAAAAATATACTTGCGAACTGCGAATCATCAACAAAGAAGATCCCTTATCTTTCTGATTTAGAACAGCATCCAGCTTTTTGACCTCTTTTTTCTTCACTTTCTCTGGAACAAAAGGAAGAAGTCAGGGATATCATCAAGGGATATCTTGAAGAAAAACTCCAAACGATTCAAAAAACCAAATGAGGCCAGCTCTTTGCAAGATTTGCAGAGGCTTCTCCTGAAATATTTTGGAAGTTCCGTGAACTTAATGATCGCAACAATACAGATTCAACATCTTTTCAAACTCTCGGGAAACAAGTAGAAATTGAGATGTTTAAACTAGAATGAATTTTAACCGAAAAAATGCTGAAACAGGAGAAAGGATTGGATAAAGTAATTGATTCATTTTATACGATTGTCTATCTTTTTTTCCCAAGATTTAGTGAGTTAGAATAAATCATTTTCCTTTATGTATCAAAAAAGAAGCTCAAGCGATAGAGCCTCTTTTTTTTAACTGTGAAACGTCGTAGAAAATACTAGCTATTTTTTTCTTTAGGCTTGTAAAAACTTTTCTGCTTCGAGTGCCGCCATACATCCGGTTCCTGCTGAAGTGATAGCCTGCCTGAATATTCTATCTTGCACATCTCCTGCAGCGAAAACCCCCTCAATACTCGTCTTTGTACTTCACAGCTGAGTTTTGATATAGCCGGTTTCATCAAGCTCTAATTGTCAATTGAGGAAAGCGGTATTTGGAGTATGTCCGATAGCATAAAATAACCCAGCACATTCAATCAGCTTTTTTTCTTGTGTTTTATTATTGATAGTCCAAACTCCATTTAAAAGCTGTTCTCCTACAAGCTCCGTTGCCTCGGTATTCCATAAGATTTCAATTTTTTCATTTGCAAAAGCTTTTTCTTGCATTGCTTTAGAGGCTCTCAGCTGATCTCTCCTCACGAGGAGCTTGACTTCACTCGCGAAATGCGTCAGATGAATCGCCTCCTCTAGTGCAGCATCTCCTCCTCCAATCACTACAATCCTTTTATTCCTAAAAATCGGCAATCCTCCATCGCAGATAGCACAAGCAGATACTCCCTTTTGCCAAAACTGCTCTTCTCCCGGAAGCCCCATTCTCTTGGCCGTTGCTCCCGTCGCAATGATCAAACTTTCAGCAGTATATTGATCTTTTCCTACCTGCACTTTGAAAGGCCTCGAGGAAAGGTCCACGGAATCTACCGTTTTCGTCTGAATTTCTGCTCCTGCGTTAAGCGATTGTTGCCTCATCTGGAACATCAGTTCACTTCCATCAATCCCCGTAGGAAATCCAGGGAAATTTTCAATAACCGTCGTTGTGGTGAGCTGTCCTCCTGCAGCGATCCCTCCTGCCATAAATCCCTCAAACATCAGTGGCTTGAGTAAGGCTTTCCCTGCATAAATAGCAGCAGTATGCCCTGCAGGACCTGATCCTATAATAATAACTTTGCGATGTGTTTCCATGCTCTTAAAAAAGAATAAAAAAACTAACTAAAAAATACTATTTTTCTTGTGAATTGCAAGGAAAATTTATCATAAAAAGAATCATTCTTAGTTTTTTATTATAAATAATGTATTCTTCTCATCTTATATAACACTATGCCGTTTTTGAACTTAACGCTAAGTTTCAGGAATACATAAGCCACCAATTTCTCCATCATTTAAAAAATAATCTCGAATAATAAGTTGCTTTTTTTTGGATAAACGGTATATTCACTGTTAATTGTTTAATTAACCTCCTAGCAGGAGATGAAAAAAAATACCAACGAACAATAAAAATCAGTATTTGAATACTACTCTTGTATGTCTCTTCACTTTTTTCTTCTAGCTTTCCCTTGAAACCCCCTTCAATTCTAGTGAGATAATTCTTTTAATCTTGAAACAAAAGCTTAAATCTTTATTACGATTATCGTAACATAGAAAATAAAAAAATAAAATGAAATTAATCTTGCGATAGTGAGGAAAATTTCCGAAGTTAGGAGATGACTTTGTAAATCACAATCTCCAAAAAGGGGACAGTAGACTCCTTTAATGAAAAAAACAAATGAAGTATCGCTACTGAGATACCAAAAAAAGAAAATAAATATGAAAACAAAAATTTCTTCGCTGCTTGCAGTACTTCTCATGATTTTCGCAGGAATTATTACTTCATGCGATAATGATTATGAGTATATGGTTCAATCACAAAAAGATTCTGTACCACTTTCCTCAGATCAAGTAAATGAAGAGAGAACAATAGATTCTCGTTCTTCTTGGTTTAATTATACGAGATGGGATGTTAGTCCAATAGCAAGTAAAAATTACTTTGTAGGAAGGAAAAAGGCAGAAATTGTCGTTTATAATGCAGGTTCTATTGATCTTCTTATTACTGGAAGATGGAACAACCAGATCACTACAGAAAACTTTAACTTCATTATCGCTCCAGGTACTGCTCATGCTGTAAAGCCATCTGGAGAAGATGAAATGCCGTATCCTAATCTTAAGATCTCCGTTATTAATGCAGAGGGATATGCGAATCTTTCAGCTGGATTAGCAAAAGTTGCAGTACGGTATTTAAAATAAGCAGACGAAAAAGAGAAGAGAGATAATACCCCTCTCCTCTTCCTTTATTTCTTGACTTTAGAAATCAATGAAAAAAAGTTTATATAAACTTTCACTCTTTTTATGTGCTATTTTCTCTTTAATATGAGTTCTTTTTTGTTTTGTCTTTCTGATAGAGCCCTATTATTTAGAACAAATTGTAGAAGGGATTAGCTACAATTTGGAATGGAGAATGAGAGGAGACGGAACCTCTGCATATAAAATTGTTTATCCTACAGAAGAGGGGATGATTGAGCTTAATCCTAGAAATCAAGAAATTGCTCTTCCCAATGGAAAAGGAATGCATAGCTTTAAAGTGGATTGAAAGTATCTTAAGGAAAATATTTTGGAGATTAAACAAAATAATGGTTCTGGAACAATTATAGTCTATCGCTATATTCCAGAATTTAATAGCTATCTTTCGCCTATAGATTTTCAGTATCTTTGAGATGAAATCTTTAATGCTTCTTGAGCACAAGCTTGTTTTTCTTTCTGATCGTCTACTAAACAGATATCTCCTGAGTGTCGTTTTTTTAGAATAGCTAAACAGGATAAACATAAAGAATTTCTCATTATTTCTTATCAGACAACAAGTCCAAATGAAATTCATATTCATTTTACATCAAAATAGCCTTACTCGGTTCTTATTCTTTCTTCCCCTTCTTAAAAAGTTGATTAGCATTTATTTAATATAAGAGAGAAAGAAGTAGTATTCTTTGTTATTAGTTGTTTAATTAACCCCCTAGCAGAAGATGAAAAAAAAATACCAACGAACAATAAGAATCAGTATTTGAATACTCCTCTTGTATATCCTAGCATGATTACTTCTGGCGGCTGGTCTGGTAGCGGTCGGAATGGGAGAACATTCTCAACCACGATTCCTAGAACATGAGTGATGCCCATGATGAAAGGTTAAAGTCTGGTTTTGTCTGATGAAACAAATAGCCCCCTCCGTGTGGAGTGGATGAATATCATTCCTATCAAAGAGCATATATCATCTCTTTACTTCTTTCTTCTAACTTCCCCTTGAAATCCTCTCCCCTACCTATAGACTGAAACTAGTAAACTTCCTCCCTGCAAGGAAGGTAGATTCCAGAGCTTAGCCGTCGCTCTGTATAAGCATGCCCCTTCCCTTGAGGATGTCTTATAATGAAGAAATCACTACCCTTTCACTCGCCCGTCATTGCGAACGCAGTGAAGCAATCCAGTATCACCTACTCGTTACTGCGAACGCAGTGAAGCAATCCAGTATCACTCGCCCGTCATTGCGAACGCAGTGAAGCAATCCAAAGAATAAGCGAATTGGACTACAAGTGGATCGCCACGGCTTCGCCTCGCGATGACCAACTACTCTTAAACCATCTGCGGAGACCATTTCACAGCTGGGAATTTGCTCAAACCGTCTGCGGACATCATTTCACAGCCGGGAATTCCGCTAAACTAAGCTATTTTCACCCAAAGATCATTTTTTATTCCCTAATCAAGAAAGAAAATGACAAGCATAACAAAACTTAAATCTCTGAGCTTAAAAAGACTCAATAATGCAGAATACGGAGCCTTTATGGATTCCTTTGCTCAGATTATTGAACAAGGAACCATCGCGAAACTTGGGATCGCCGAAGCCGACCGAAAAGCCTTCAAAGCCAACCTCAACAAGATGATAGATGCGAATATGCAACTTAAAAAAGATGAAAATTCTGAAGCCTTAGTGCAATTGGACAACGATCGTGATCAGCTTTTAACCTATTTTTTTATGAAGATTTCCTCAGAGATGAGATCGCCAGACCCTGCAAATGAGGAAGCAGCAACACAACTCGGCGATTTCTTGATCCAATATCGTGGCATTCAGAAAAAGCCGAACCGTCAAGAAACCCAGCTCATCAAAGGATTACTGCTTGATGCCCAGCAAGGTAAATATACCGCTCCACTGCAAACCCTTCAGCTCACGACCGTCCTCACCAAACTCAAAAAGCTGAATGAAGATTATGAACAGCTCCTAGAACATCGCACGAATGAAGGACTTGCGGCAACCTTTATCGCGACCAAACCGCTTCGTAGCGAGATGGATCAGCAATATGATTTCCTTTCGACCAAACTCTTTGCCCTCAATGTCGTAAGTCCACTCCCAGAAAGCCAAAAAGCCATCACGAATCTCAATAACCTCATCAAAGCAACGATGGTCACACGAAGACAGAGAAATGGACTCGTGCATCTCAAGCCTGACGAAGTGGAAGAACAAGAAAACGATGGAGCTGGAAGCTAAAAAAATAGGCTACCTCACTACAAAAAGAATCCTGAATTATATTCAGGATTTTTCTTTTATCGTCTATTTTTCTCTTGTTTTATCCCACAAATTTACTATAGTCATCTATCGGATTTTATTTTGTTTTTTTAAAAATGCTTTGAATTATCCTTTGAATTTTGGTTTTTATTATGCTGGTAATTCTCCACGAATTAGGACATTTCACAGCTGCTAAGAAATCAGGGGTCCAAGTAAAAGAATTCTGACTCTGAATGCCGCCGAAAATTTGTACCCTCTGGAAAGACAAATCTGGGACTGAATATACCCTCAACTGGCTTCCTTTTGGTGGATTCGTCTCTCTCAAAGGGGAAGATGGAACGGACGCAAAAGAAAACCGCGATTCTGATAGCTTCGTAAAAGCAAAGCTCTGGAAAAAATTAATCATCATCTCTGCTGGGGTGATAATGAACTTTTTTGTTGCTTGGATTATCTTTTCAAGCTTATTCTTGATTGGAACCAAGCCAATGTCAGTTTTACCTGATGATTTTCAAGGAATTTATTCTGAAAGTTATCTAATGCCGAGCCTAAGTTTTCTGAAAAACGAGGGATTCCTTAGCGGAGACTTGAAAGACAGTGGCATCGTCGTAGAGGAAGTACTGTCCTGAAGTATCGCAGAAAAGATCGGACTCAAAAGCTGATCGGTTCTCGTAGATATCAACGGCACTGCGGTTTCTTCACTGACGATCAATAAGGTTCTCTCCAAGCTCTCTAATACGGAATGAAATACGATCCGTTTTGCTGAAGCAATAGAGCACTCTTCTGTAGAGGAAAAGACTTTTGACTGCGAAAAAGACTGCAAGCTCGGAATTGTTTTCCGTCAAGAAGGGGATCTGGAGGTTTTGCCGATTAAATTTTGAATGGGAGGGGCAATGCTTGCTGGACTCAAAGAGATACAAGCAGAACGAAATCTGACCATGACTTCACTCTGAAGGATCGGAAAACAACTCTTTTCATTCAATGCAAATGATACTAAATCTGCGCTTAACCAACTTACCTGACCAGTGGGAGCGGTGAAATTTGGAGAAAAGCTTTTGGAAGAATTCTGATTTCTGATTTTTCTTGGCTTTGGAGGGATGCTTTCTCTCGCCTTAGCCATCTTTAACGTTTTGCCGATTCCTGCTCTAGATGGAGGAAGGTTCTGGGCAGTCATCTTGCAAAAACTCCTCCGCATCAAAGATGAGAAATTTGCAAGTGTAGAAGGATGGGTAAATTTTGTATTCTTCTGGGCATTAATGCTTCTCGGGGTGGTGATTATCTTAAAGGATTTGATCTTCTGGCGAGGCGTAAAGATTCCTTTCATCAGCTAGAAGCGGTTTTTATTCACGATGTATTCTTTAATAGATCCAAAGAGGAGTAAGATATTCTCCGTAAAAGCTACTACAAGAAGTCCTCAAAACTATAGATATAATAAAAAAATCCCGAGTATTCGGGATTTTTCTTTTGAGATCTGAAGTGAAAGATTATTCTTCCTTTTCTTCAATCTTCTTTACCACGTCTTCAAGACTTCCTTTTGCTTTTGGAGTTCTTTTCGCTGGTTTGTCTTCGGCATCAGCTGATTTTGGTTCCAAATCCTTCATAGAAAGTCAGATTTTTCTATTTTTTGGATCAATGAGGATCAATTTTGCTTTCACGATCTGTCCAAGCTTCACGATTTCGTTTGGATTGTTCACTGATTTCTGAGAAAGCTCACTCAAGTGCACGAGTCCGTTGATATCTTCGTATACTCTCACGAATACTCCGTAAGGAACATATCTCACGATTTCTCCTTCAATAATATCTCCAACCTGGTATCTCTTTGGAAGTTCCTCCCATGGATCTCCCTTGAGCTGTTTACTAGAGAGCGAGATTTTTCCATTTTCAAGACCGATGACTTTAACTTGCATCTTGTCTCCAATATGTCCGAGTTTATCAATATCGTTCACGTGTCCATAAGTAATCTCTGAAATATGCACAAGTCCTTCAACCGTTCCTCCGATAGTCACGAAAAGTCCGTAAGAAGAAACTCCAGAAACCACTCCATCAAAGATCTTTCCAACCTCAAGTTCAGCAAGCACCTTTTCTCTTTCTTCTTTGAGAGCTTCTCTTTCGGAGAGGATGATTCTTCTGTCTTCTTCATCAATGTTGATTACTCTTACTTTGATTTCCTGTCCGATAAGTTCAAGAAGTTTATCAAAGATTGCATCCTGATCTCCATCTTCTACTCTAGGATAGTGAATAGGAGCCAATTGAGACAATGGGATGAATCCCTTGATACCGTGCATATCGATCAAAAGTCCTCCAAGATTTGCTTCGGTAGGAACCACGGTAATGATTTCATCTTTTTCAAATTTTGCGATCACTGACTTCCATACATCGTATTGGAGAAGTCTTGTAACGGATACGATGTAGTATCCATCTTCATGTCTTACTGCAGGATTGATGATTTCAAGCTCAAGTTCAGTAGATGGATTAAGATCAAACTGAGATCTTTTGAGTTCTTTCGCTTCTTTAGAAAGAATCACTCCAGTAAATGCACCATTTTCACAGTTTACGAGAACTCAGTTCTCAATCTCTTTAAGGATGGTTCCTTTTACCTTTTGCCCTTCCTTGATTACAGGAACGGTAAATTGGCTTGCCGCTGGGGCACTAGCTTTTTTAGCCATTAGAATATAAAAATAAAGAAATAAAAGAATACAATGAACAATTGATAATTAACAATTAACGATGAATAGATGCTCAAATTCTCAAGAATCATTTTTATAGCTTGTCATTGTTTATTTTTACCTGTTCACGGTTAATTGAACTACACTTTTAGTCCGATTTTTTTTGAGATTTTTGTATAGGCATCAAGATCTTTCCCTTTGAGATACCTCAAGAAGCTTCTTCTCTTTGCTACTTTCTTCAAAAGACTTCTCTTAGCATCATAGTCCTTTGCATTTGCAGCCACATGCGCCTGAAGCATTGCGATTTCATCAGATAAAATCCCGATTTGCATTTCTGGAGACCCGGTATCTTTATCGTGTCTTTGAAATACATTTTCCTGTGTTGTTTTTGCCATTTGGATAATGGATTTAAAAAAATAAAATGAAAGCTGATCAAACCCCACAGTAAAGCTCCTCAAACGAGGAATCCTTACCACCAAGGAATGTCATCTACTCCTGACCGGAATCGAACCAGTATCTAACCCTTAGGACGGGCCTATTCTATCCATTGAACTACAGGAGCTTAACTAGAATTTTAAGGCACAAAAAAACACGAACAAAAAATTCGTTTACTTATACTTTTTCTAGGATAAAAATCAAGCTGAGATTTTCTGTTATTTTTTTAAGGAAGAATATTCCACTCCCCATTTACAAAAAAAGGAATCTTTTCTCAGCTTTCTGTTTCTCCGGTAATGGTAAGGCTTTTATCTCCAACCATAAAATCTACATGCATCATACTTTCGTTCATTCAGACTTTATCTTTTTCTTCAGCACTCATTGTTTCTGCTCCTAGAAGATTTGTAGGATAAGCACTTCATAACGCAAAATGGCAACTTGCATTTTCATCAAAAAGCGTATTAAAAAAAACTAAACCTGACTGCGAAATCGGCGAGCTCACAGGAACGATTGCAACTTCTCCGAGCCTCTTTGATCAGGGATCAGCTTTCAAGAGCGATTTCAAGACTTCATAGCCCTCCTCTGCTGAGAAATCAACCACTTCTCCAGCTTTGAAGGTCAGAGAAAAATTGGAAATCAGTTTCCCTTGATAATGCAAAGGCAAAGTAGAAGCGAGAATTCCATCTACCCCATATTTATGCGGCATAGAAAAAACCTCTTCTGTAGGCATATTTGGACAAAATGGAATTCCAGATTTTGTCTTTTCTCCAGCGGAAATTCGGCGATGTCCCTCAGGCAAAACTACGGTCAAATCCGTTTTCTCAGAGCGATAATAGAGCTTTTTGAAGGACTTGCTATTAAGAAAATCAGCATAAGATTTTAGGTTTTGAAGGTGAGTTTCCCAAGCCTGAAATGGATCTTCGCTATCTAGCCTTACAAGAGAAAAAATCTGATTTCGGAGCTTTTGCATATTCTCCTCTGTATTTTCTGTGCCATAAATCGCATTCGCCCAACCCGCCGTAGGAATGGAAGCAATAAGCCAATTCGTCCCATTTCCTGCGACAAAATCCTTGTAGCGTTTAAAAGCGATAGCTCTGGCTTTGACTTCCTTTTCAAGCAAGCGAGGATCAGCTTTTTCAAGCACTTTTGGATCATCCATCCTCAAAGCAAGTACCGCACAGTTTTTCTGCACTTCCTCAGTATAGCCATCAGCAAGCCACTGCGGATAGCTACCGAAAACCTCTTCTGGAGCTTTTTGATATTTCAAAGCTTCTAAGCGTTCGCTCTGTCGTCTGTAGAAAATTTCTCTCGCTCCTGCTTCATAAGCCACTTCTGCAAGGAGCAGAACAAAGTCATGAGCTTCAATGGGAGCATTAAGGATCAGATTTTGACCTTTTTGAAGATTGAGTCCGAACTTAATAAGCAACTGTACATATTGTTTCTTTTTTTCTTCAAAAGTTTTCATTATATACAAAAAATAAATAAAAAAAACTAATATTCTATGGCAATGGCATAATTATAAAGCAATTTAGAAGCTCCTATAGATCGGGATTTCAGAAGAAGTAAATAAGGAATTTTCAAAGTTCATTTCATTAAATATTCTTCAGTCTTCCTTTGGGTATTAGAATCATAAACATAAAAAACTTGCTCCTTCTCACTAAAACCTCGCAAGGTAACATAATGCCAATGAGTAAGTGCTTTTCTCCAAGAAAACATTTTCTTTTTTGTAATTCCGTTTCCAACGAGCAAAATCAAAGGCCCTTTAGTCAATTCCTGCTTGAGTAAAGACAACTTTTCATCAGAAGTCAGATTTTTTGCTTTAATAACTCTGAAAGAAAGCTGATGTTTCTTAAGAATTTTCTTAATTCCCCAGGGAGTCATGAGATACGTCAGTCTTGATCGCCAATCACAAGAATAGTCACGAAGTTTTTTTGTTTTCCCAGTTTTTGCCTCAATAACTGCTTTCAAAGAATGATGAGCGCAAGTTCAGAATTTATGTTTTCTATGCAAAAACCCTTCAGGAGGAGTTTGCAATATCAAAAACATTCCATCACTCAAAATTTTTGATGAAACAGTTGGCATATCTGAAAAAAGTTTAAATAAGCTCTTTTGAATTTGCATAAGAAGCTATGTATCTAAGATATGAATTATTTTCTACCAAAATCAGCAGGGATTTCTCAC
>ERZ772930.548-NODE-548-length-11593-cov-13.4063_pt1 | contig 11593 bp, 9 predicted proteins | sample MGYA00511685_ERZ772930 | MGnify/ENA primary metagenome ERZ772930 (study PRJEB29015, sample SAMEA2738053) | human oral metagenome | biome: human oral; feature: human-associated habitat; material: saliva | place: China | collected 2226 ... | reverse complement strand
CGACCAAGGAGTACATTACCGGTCGTTGGACCGATGCGCTGGCTTCGGGCGTGACCGTTGTCGGCAAGGTTCCGAACACCACCACCGTACGTGAAATCCTGTGGGACGGCGCGACCATCGACATCGATCACGCGGATGCACGCGCGGGCCTTGCGCAGGTTGCCGATGCTGCCTCCCGCTGGACCCCCGCGCAGGGTGAACAGCAGATTCGTCAGGCGCTGCAGCATCTGGATTGGCGCCACCGTTTTGTGCAGCTGTGCGAGGCAATGGGCGATGTCCCGGCTTCTTTGACGGCTGATTGCGAGGCAATGCGCGCCCAGTACGTTCAGCACTAAATACGTACCTAAGGTTCGGGCATATAAAAGGTGAGGGCTGGTTTCTACCGTAGAAACCAGCCCTCACCTGTATTTATGCCCCATGAGGCATATTGTATATGGGGTTTAGTACGATGCCTGACCCAGAGTAATCGGACCCGTAAAACCACTGGTATCCGGGTGATCCGCTTCGAGATATGCCGCCACCGGTGCACCTTCAAGCTGAGCCAAACGATCCAGCAGAAAACGCGTAGCACCCGGGGCGTACGGCAGCTTATACATTGCCGCAGTCGTCGCCTCGTCATCACGATCCAAAGTGGAGGAACGAATCAACTCAATAGCAGTCACCATGGTGTTACGCTCACGCTCCACGAAGGTGCGGTCCACCGGCTCACCGTTACCGGGCACGTACACACGGTAGCGATCAAATTCGAGCACCGCACCGAGGGTATCGATCCAACGGTCGGGGAAAGAATCCTCAAAGTAGGGGTCGGTGCCCTCTTCAATCAGACCACCCATGAAGAGCACGTCTTCAATGCCGACCAGGATGTCACCGTCGGTGTGACCGGGCCCCATATACATCAGGGTTGCGCTACGCTCACCCAGGTCAATGGGGGTAAAGGTAATGCCGTCACCGCTATTGGCGACCAGGCGGTTGGGAACAATAATGTTGGTGGCGGCACCCTGCTTGTGTGCCATTTCCGGTTCCAGCGTCTCGACATAGGGACGCTGCGCCTCACCGTATTTACGGATTGCACGCGCGGCGCGAGGATGCGCCCAGAATTCTTCGGCACCCATTGCCGCGAAAACATCGTTGCCGAAGAAACGCTCATAGTGACCGTGAGTGTTTACGACGGTGATAGGAAGGCGCGTGAGACGGCGAACCTCATCATAAATTTCGGTTGCCTGACGGGGACCTGCGCCGGTATCCACGACAAGTGCACGTTCCAGTCCGAGGACCAGTCCGGTGTTCAGTCGGTAGTTGTCGGTCGCAATACGGTACACGCCGTCTGCGAGTTCAATAGTACGAGCCATAGATACAACCCTACTGGAATTTTTAGCGTCTGAGGGACTATTCGGGCTTCAGAGAACAGAAATTTACGGTTCGGTAACAATTCAAGGCAATAAAAGTGCATTATTTTGCACAGAATTATATCTAGCGTCAAGAAATTGGTGAGCTTTATCAACCTCTCCGGATTGTTTGAACAGCCCATCATCGCCACAGGAGCTCCTCAAAGAGCCCGGCGCGCATCCGTAGAAGCAATATTTATGCCTCAACGCCACTCAACCCAGAGTCGTGCGCGCGGTTAAACCCGCATCTAACACCCCTATAGGATAGGAGTATGACTTCTTCGCCCACCCCCTCTTCTAATCCCTCGACCCAGCCGTTCCCCAGCGGTACCGGACGCTACGCTCCCTCTCCTTCGGGGGACTTGCATCTGGGCAATTTGCGTACCGCTATTTTGGCGTGGGCGATGGCTCGCCGCGGTGACAAGCCCTTCTATCTGCGCGTGGAGGATCTGGACCGCGTGCGCCCGGGTGCTGCGGAGCGTCAGATTGCTGATTTGGCGGCACTGGGCCTGGATTGGGATGCGAGCCCCGGCGCCTCGACAGAGCGTATTGAGACAGGGCGCGTTGAGGGTAGCGAAAGCGCTGATGGCAAGGAAGCAGGTGTGTTGTACCAGAGCACGCGCCTTGCCGCCTATGAGCAGGCGGTTCAGCAGCTGCGCGAGGCGAACCTTGTCTACGAGTGTTTCTGTACTCGCCGTGAAATTCAGGAGGCGTCGAGTGCCCCGCACGGTGCGCCGGGCGCATACCCGGGCACCTGTCGTGAGCTGACGGAAGCGCAGCGGCAGGAGCGCCGCGCTCAGCGTCCGCCGGCTCTGCGTCTGCGTGCCGAGTGCACGAGCTACACGGTGCAGGATGATTTTTACGGCGCATACACGGGGCTGGTGGATGATTTTGTGCTGGTGCGCAATGACGGCACCTACGCCTATAACCTGACCTCCGTGGTGGATGATGCTTTTGTGGGGGTTGAGCAGATTGTGCGCGGTGATGATTTGCTTCCTTCGGCGCCTCGCCAGTCGTATTTGGCGCAGCTTTTGGGCTTGGCGCAGCCGCGTTACACTCACGTGCCGCTGGCGCTCAATGAGGAGGGTAAGCGCCTGGCGAAGCGTGATGGTGCGGTGACCCTGCCGCAGCTGCGTGAGGCGGGCGTTGAAATCCCGACGATTTTGGGGTGGATCGCCGCTTCTATTCCGGTGTATAACGCGGATGGTTCTGCCCATTCGGCGGATGTTCCGGTGCCTAATGCGGCGGCGATTTTGGAGCGTTTTGACCCGGCTCGCATGGCTACTGAGCCGTGGGTCGTGAGGGATCTCTAAGCCTCTGTGACATTGTCGTGTAACAGTTCAACACTCCGAACGGCTTTTAAATTTTTCGTTTAATTCGTTTTAGATGCATACGACTCTGAACGTTTGCGTTGCTTTTTAAACTACTTCTCTTGCACCGAAGTGCCCGAAACCCTGAATTCTAGGGATTTTTCGGGCACTTTTTCGCACACGCTCCCACATTGACCCACGTGTACGACCATGGATTTTACACAGCAAATACATATTTATTCCATAGTTCCTCGCTCTTAAGCGTCAAATAGACTTTATTTTCAGCCTCTCAGAGCCTAGACTGTATCCTACGCCACTCATAAAGTTATGGAGTCGCGCATAAATACACAGACGCACATTATCACCAGGAGAGAAGGAACATTATGGCCGCGAGTACATACCAGGTCATCGCGCTGGCGATTTATTTTGTTGCCATGATCGCAATCGGCCTATGGGCAAATAGCAAGAACAACAGCCTCGACGACTATGTGCTGGGCGGGCGACAGCTCTCCCCCACCGTCGCCGCACTCTCAGCGGGCGCCTCCGATATGTCCGGCTGGCTCCTCATGGGTCTGCCCGGCGCCGTCTACCTCAGCGGCCTCTCCCAGGCATGGCTCGCCGTCGGTCTGACCATCGGTGCATGGTGCAACTGGAAGTTCGTGGCACCGCGACTGCGTAGCTACACCGAAGTAGCAGGTGACGCCGTGACCGTCCCCGTCTTCCTGAGCAACCGCCTCCATGACACCAAGCGCGTGCTGCGCATCGTCTCCGGTGTCGTGATTCTGGTGTTCTTCACCTTCTACGTCTCCTCCGGTATGGTCTCCGGCGGCCTGTTCTTCAAGTCCTCCTTCGGTCAGGAATACCACACCGGTATGCTCCTGCTGGCAGGCATCACCGTGTTCTACACCTTCTTCGGCGGCTTCATGGGCGCATCCTACACCGACATGGTTCAGGGTCTGCTCATGCTCGCAGCACTCATTGCCGTTCCGGTTGTCACCATTATTGACCTCGGCGGCGTGGGCCCCGTGGTTGAGTCCATCAGTCAGGTACGCCCCGATGCACTGAGCATCTTCGCAGGCACCACCTTCGCCGGTATTATTTCGTCCCTCGCGTGGGGTCTGGGCTACTTCGGTCAGCCGCACATTATCGTGCGATTCATGGCAATGCGCACCCCCGCGGACGCTAAGTCCGGCCGCCGCATCGGCATCAGCTGGATGGTCCTGACCGTGTTCGGCGCACTGAGCGGCGCGTTCATGGGTATCGCCTACTTTGCACGCCACCCCGAGGCGTCCCTCACCAACCCCGAAACCGCTGAGTCGGTCTTCCTGGACCTCGCCCAGATTCTGTTCCACCCCCTCGTTGCGGGCCTGATTCTGGCTGCGGTTCTGGCGGCAATTATGTCCACCCTCTCTTCGCAGCTGATCGTGTGCTCCTCCGCTCTGGTGGAAGACCTCTACGGCATCTTCTCCTCGAAGAAGCTCAGCGCAGGCAAGTCCCTGTGGCTCGGCCGTGCAGGCGTGGCAATCGTGGCACTGGTCGCCGGTGCCCTGGCGTGGAACCCCAACAGCTCCATTCTGCAGCTGGTCGCATTCGCTTGGGCGGGCTTCGGTTCGGCATTCGGCCCGACCGTTCTGCTCTCCCTCTACTGGCGTAAGCTGACCACCCAGGGTGCACTCGCCTCCATGATTACCGGTGCCGTTGTGGCATTCGCATGGGGCCAGAGCCCGATGAAGTCCGTGCTCTACGAAATGGTTCCCGGCTTCGCTTCGGCAATGCTGGTCGCAATCATCGTCTCCCTGGTCACCTACAAGAAGAACCAGGTCATTGACGAAGAGTTCGACCGCGCGGTAGAGCTCGCGAAGGTCAAGTAGCCCCTAGGTAACCAAGACCGGGTAAGGTTCCTTACCCAACTTCTAAGGCCCGGGCCGCACACACGCGGTCCGGGTCTTCTTATATGCCTGGGCAACCCATGCCACAACCTCAGACAACGCCCGGGCAACACCTGGGCAACCCCCGGGCAACGTGCGGGCAACGTAGAATAGGGTCTATGACTGCACAACTTCCCGAAAAGGTCTCGGACATCTTCAACCCCGCCGACTGGCGCGTCGTCGAAGGCTTCGAAGACTTCACCGACATCACCTACCACCGCCAGGTTGAGCGCGACGAAAACGGCGAAATCCTGCGCGATCTGCCCACCGTGCGCATCGCATTCGACCGCCCCGAGGTCCGCAACGCATTCCGCCCGCACACCGTGGACGAACTCTACCGCGCCCTCGACCACGCCCGCATGACCTCCAACGTAGGCACCGTACTGCTCACCGGCAACGGCCCCTCCGCCAAGGACGGCGGCTGGGCCTTCTGCTCCGGCGGCGACCAGCGCATCCGCGGCCGCGACGGCTACCACTACGCCAGCGGCGACACCGCTGAAAGCATCGACCCGGCACGCGCAGGCCGACTGCACATCCTGGAAGTGCAGCGCCTCATCCGCACCATGCCCAAGGTCGTTATCGCCCTCGTCTCCGGCTGGGCTGCAGGCGGCGGACACTCCCTGCACGTGGTGGCTGACCTGACCATCGCCTCCGAAGAGTACGGCAAGTTCAAGCAGACCGACGCAACCGTCGGCTCCTTCGACGCAGGCTACGGTTCGGCACTGCTCGCACGCCAGGTGGGTCAGAAGTTCGCCCGCGAAATCTTCTTCCTCGCCAAGGAATACGACGCACAGCGCATGTACGAAATGGGCGCGGTTAACGACGTAGTCCCCCACGCGGAGCTCGAGAACAAGGGCCTGGAATACGCGGCGCACATCGCCCGCCAGTCCCCGCAGGCAATCCGCATGCTCAAGTACGCCTTCAACCTGCCCGACGACGGTATGCTCGGCCAGCAGGTCTTCGCCGGTGAGGCAACCCGCATGGCATATATGACCGACGAAGCTGTGGAGGGTCGCGACGCGTTCTTGCAGAAGCGTGACCCGGACTGGTCCAACTACCCCTACTACTTCTAAGCAGTACTTCTAAGAGGTAGCCCCCTGCAGAAGTAGTTTCAGATGCATAGGCTCGGAGCCGGATTCAACCCTGATACCCTCAGCTAAGAATCCGGCTCCGGCGCATTTGATGCCGCCCCTCTTTTCCACCCCAGGCATATGACACCCCGGCGCATAAGCACGCAGCCGCTACCAACAGCCGCTAAGGATTTAGCCATGATGAACACCCCCGTACCCGGGCTCGTGCCCTCCCCCGCCCCGCAGGAGGCTGCCCTGCACCCCCAGGCGGTACAGGTACGCGCCGATCAGCCCGCTGACCCTCACGCCATGCTGGGTGCTTTTGAGCAGCTGCTGGGTGAGTACAAAGCTGGTACTGGTGCGAAGAGTGTAGAGACGGAAAGCACGGGCTCTGTGGGTGTAGAGGCTGCGGAGCCTATTGCCCTGGTGGTGGGCACCTCCGGATCCACCGGTACCCCCAAACGCACCGCGCTGACCGCGCGAGCTCTTGCCGCCAGTGCGGCAGCCACCGAGAACTTCTTCGACTCAAACTCCAACGCCGCCTCGCAGTGGCTCCTGGCGCTTCCCGCGCACTATATTGCCGGTGCGCAGGTGCTCGCCCGCTCCGTGCTCGCCGGCACCGCCCCGGTCATTGCCCGCTCCGTGACCGACCCGGTGCACTTTAGCCCGGAAGTTTTCCTGCAGGCGGTTGAGCGAATGAGCTCGGCACGCCGATTTGTCTCCCTGGTGCCCACCCAGCTACATAAGCTCCTTGAAAGCGCGGACGCCAACCCGTCCCTGGGCGCTGAGATTCACGAGGCGCTCGGCTCCTTCACCGGAATCCTGCTCGGAGGCGCCCCCGCCAGCGCTGACCTGCTCGCCGCCTCCACCGCGTTGGGGCTGAACACGGTGACCACCTACGGTAGCGCCGAAACCGCCGGCGGATGCATCTACTCCGGCTCGGTTCTGCCCGGCGTGCGGGTGGAGCTCGTGCCCGAAGAAGGTATGCCCGAAAAAAGTATGCCCACAGCGCCGGATATTGAGGGGAAGCCCGCGCAGGTGGGCCGTATTTGGATCAGCGGCGCGCACCTCGCCAGCGGCTACATTGGCGATGCCGCCCGCACCGCCGAGCACTTCTTCACCGCCGCGGACGGCACCCGCTGGTACCGCACCGACGACTACGGTCTGCTCAGCCCCGCAAACAACCCCGACAGCACTGCGCACGACCCCGACAGCACTGCACATGACAATGCGCCGCGCCTGCAGGTGCTCGGCCGTAGCGATGACGTGCTCATCAGCGGAGGCGTAAAAATCTCCGCCCGCGCCGTGGCAACCGTCCTCGAAGAGCATCCCGCCGTACGCGAGGCCTGCGTAGTCGGCCTACCCGATGCCCGCTGGGGCACAGCCATTGCCGCCGCGGTCACGCTGGTACCCTCTGCCGGTGCCGCGGCTGCACCTACTGAGAATAACCCCGCACTGAACGAAGACCTCTGCGCCCTGCTGCGTGCCCGCTGCGCCGAAAAGCTCGGTGCCCCCGCCGCACCCAAGCAGCTGAGCATCCTGCCGGATTTCCCGCTCACCAGCACCGGCAAGCCGGACCGCGCAAAAATATACAGTATCCTGGACAGAGACTATCGTCAGGGCTAAAGCAGGCTCATCCGCGGGTTTTTGCCCCGTACACGCAGCCGCCCACACGCCCTGACCGTCACATCACAACCCCTCACGCACAAACTCACGCATCATACGCACTTAGACCCGGAAGGAACCCCTGTGGCAACTGCCGCCCAATGGATTGAAGGCGCTCGCCTGCGCACCCTGCCGCTCGCCGTCGCCCCCATTATTGCCGGCTCAGCTGCCGCCTACGAGATCAACGCATTCAAGCCGCTCTACGCGTTCTTGGCGTTCCTCGTCGCGTTCTTCCTGCAGGTCGGCGTGAACTACGCCAACGACTACTCCGACGGCATCAAGGGCACCGACGAAGACCGCGTGGGTCCGCTACGCCTCGTCGGTTCCGGCGTGGCAAGCCCCCGCTCCGTCAAGTTCGCCGCCTTCGCATGCTTCGGCCTAGCGATGCTTGCGGGTCTTGTCCTGGTGGCTCTGGCGAACCAGTGGTGGTTCCTGGCGATTGGCGCCTCCAGCGTCTTCGCGGCGTGGGGCTACACCGGCGGCAAGCACCCCTACGGCTACATGGGCCTGGGTGACGTGTTCGTTTTCGTCTACTTCGGTCTGGTCGCGACCCTGGGCACCCTCTACACGCAGGCGCACACCCTGACCCTGCTCGGCTGGGTTGGTGCTATCGGCATTGGTCTGATTTCCTGTGCGCTGCTCATGGCAAATAACGTGCGTGACATTCCCACCGACATTGAGGCGGGCAAACTGACCATGGCGGTCCGCCTGGGCGAACGATGGTCGCGCATCACCTACATTGTGGAAATGGCGCTGGCGCTGGGTCTGGGCGTGCTCCTACTCGATGAGAACCCCTGGTTCCTACTGATCTTCCTGCTGGTCGGCCCGACCATCCACTCCTGCGTGACCGTGTGGACACGCGGCGGCCGCGAGCTAATTCCCGTGCTCAAGCAGGCGGGTATTGTGGCGCTCGTGTACTCCGTGATTCTAGCCCTCGCCGTGTGGCTGGGTTCGCTGGATATTATTAGCCACGAGGTTCAGGTGTTCACCGGTTACTAAGACCGGCTACTAAGCCGACCCACGAATCTGCGCCAGATTACCGCGCCGTTACGCCGCTAGCGGGCACCCGGTTCATAGTTCTGCGATAACGCGGCGGTGTGTCATAGTAGTGCTTATGATTCGAGCCATGCTGATTATTGGCGGTGCCGCCCTCATCGTGGGGCTGACCCTCTACACCCTCTTGGACGCCGTCCGCACCCCCGCACACGAGGCGCGAACCCTGCCCAAGTGGCTGTGGGTTCTCGTCACCCTGCTCTTCCCCGTGGTGGGCCCGCTCATGTGGCTTATCCTGGGCCGCCCCAAGGCGCAGCCCGCAGCAGGCGCTCGCCGCGGCTTTGGTCAGCGACGCAGCACCCCCGCGCCCTCAGTGTCTTCGCCCGACGACGATGAAGAGTACCTGCGCTGGCTCAAAGCAAAAGCAGAACGCGAACGCCGTAGCCGCGAGGCAGAATCAAACAACAAGCAGGATTCCGAACGTAAAGATCCCGAGGACGGCACCCCGAATCAGGGTAACGGGCAGAACTAGCCGAGACAGCTAGGCCCGCGCCCCTCAAGGTGTACAGAAAGAGGCTGTGAGCGCATCCGTAACGGATGGGCTCACAGCCTCATACTATGCTCGAAACAGCGTGAGGAACTAGCTACCGGGCAGCTGAATCACGCCACCGTACAGCGGTGCAGCAGGCTCCGAATACCCCACAAAATGCGGCATCTCATGCTCAAAATCAGTGGTGCTAAACGCCAGGGTCGTAATCGACGCCAGGTTGCACTCACGGGCACGCGGGTCATGCTGCAGCATGCGGCCCTCAACACCCAGGCGAGTAATCCAAATCGGCAGCTGATGCGACACAATAATCGCCTCCGCGCCCTCACCACCCAACTTGTAGGCGGTACGCGCCGCATCCTGAACAGCCGCAGCCATACGGCGAATCTGATCCAGATACGACTCACCCCAGGAGGGGCGCGCCGGGTTGTACAGCTTCGTCCAGTGACGCGGGTTCTTCAGCAACTCCTGCGCGTTCACGTGCAGACCCTCAAAGTAGTTATCCGCCTCAATGACGCGCTCATCCGGCTGCGCGGTCAGACCCAGCAGCTCCTCAACCGGGGCGGCAGACTCACGGGTACGCTGCAACGGCGAGCAGACCAGATGCACAAAACGGGCGCCGCGCTCAGCACGAGCCGCGAACTCCTCAGCGCTCAGACGCACCATCTGCTGGCCCTTATCGGACAGACGGTAGCCGGGCAGACGGCCGTACACGATACGCTCGGGGTTGTGCACCTCGCCGTGACGCATGAGGTGAACTTTAATGGTGGAAGTTTCAGTCATAATCCCAGTCTCTCAGATAGCACGCCGCACCCCAAACAGGTGACCCGCACATCCCCTCTGCAAATACAAAACCCGGCGTACAAAACCCCGCACATAAAACCCCGCCCGCAAAACTGCCAGAACGCAAAAACCCCGCCTCTCCGTACGGAGGGCGGGGCGAAAGAAGTCTATTTACTTCTTGTTGCGGCGCTGGTGGCGGGTCTTACGAAGCAGCTTGCGGTGCTTCTTCTTGGACATACGCTTGCGGCGCTTCTTGATAACGGAACCCATAGGATTTCCTCACTTTACTCGTACCCGGCCGAGCCATTCGACTCGGTAGCTACCCGGGGATATTTATACCGGTATAACCGATCCAAAACGCATTTTAGGCACAGAAATACCCTTGCGTTTTAGAGCGCTACCTACCTAGAGTACTAGGTTTACCCCCATTTTCACCATTCGAGAGCGGCTTTTCAGGAGTTTTTCCCTGAATTTCCGCTTTTCCCGCAGGCTTATCGAGGGTATTTCCGGGTGAAACCGGGGATTCGGCAGCCCTAACGGCGCTTCTTCTTCGGCTTCTTCAAGCCCTTAGACCGTCCCTTGGACAGAGCCGAACCAGAAGAAGCTACAGCACCCTCAGAAGTGCTCTCCTCAGCCTGGGAGGCGGCCTCTACTGATTCCTCCGCTGATTCCTGCGTCAATTCCTGCGCGGGGTTAGATTCCTCAGCGGTTTCTTCAACCGGCTCTTCTGCGGAAACCTTCTCAGCAGAGTTTTCCTCAGCAGATTCTTGCTCAGCCGCCGCGTGCAGCGCCTTCAGACGCTCAGCACGCTCAGCCTCGGCACGAGCCAGCGCCTCTGCATCCACAACGGGCTTCTCCGGCTTCACATCGGCACTAACCTCGGGCTGAGCCTTCGCAGTCTGCTCCTTTACTGCCTGATCCTTCTCGGGGCTCTTCTGAGCTTCCTCAGGCTCGTACACATCCACGCCAAAGAAACGCTTCATCTTCGAGAAGATGCCGCGGCGCTCCTGCACCGGCTCCTCATGCGGAAGCTTCTCATAGGTGTCGTGGATGGTCGCAGCCGCCTCAAGACGAGTAGGCTCAGCAGGCTGAACGGCGGGCGCCTCCTGGCGCGCCGGAGCACGCAGAACGTTCTCCGATTCAGTCTCCGCAGGAGCCGCGGCAGTCACAACAGCCGCAGGACGCGCGGTACGGGCAGGCGCAGTCAGCACCCTACTACGATCCACCGGCTTAATGATGGTCGCACGCACCGGAGAAATAATCTGACCGCTACGGCGACGCGGAGCCGCCGTAGAAGCACGCAGAACCTTCGCGGGGCCCTCAGCCTCTTCCTGCGCGTACGCGGCAGGCACGCTCGACAACTGACCGCTGAGAGTCTGGGAGCTGAGAGTCTGCGCGGCAGGAGCCTGGGAGGCGGGTGCAGCCTGCGCTACCGGGGTGCTGCGGCGCGGGGTACCGAAGCTCAGCGGCACATCCGGGCTCGCCGAATGAGCGGCAGGCTGTGCGGGAGCTGCGGAAGCCGCAACAGGTGCGAGCTGAGAGGCAGCGGGAATGGAACGTTCTACCTTGTCAGAAGCAGAAATATCCGCGCCAGTTGTAGCCTCAGCAGAGGTATCAGTCGGCTCGGCGGGAATCTCAGACGCAGCCTCATCAACGTGGGCAACCTCGGGTTCAGGCCGTTCATACTCCACGGCAGAAGACTGCGCAGACTCAGCCGGGGCCTCAACAGCAGACTCCGCTACAGGCTCAGGCGCATCCGCGGCGGGCAACGCCCCCACATCAGCGAAGGACGCATCATCCTGCATCAAATCGTCAAAGTCATCGGCGGCAAACTCATCCACGTCAACCGGCGCAAATTCAGAAGCAATCGGCTCACCCGGCAGACCGTTCGCAGAGGTCGCCTCCTGCTCCA
>ERZ772930.546-NODE-546-length-11614-cov-4.49269_pt1 | contig 11614 bp, 7 predicted proteins | sample MGYA00511685_ERZ772930 | MGnify/ENA primary metagenome ERZ772930 (study PRJEB29015, sample SAMEA2738053) | human oral metagenome | biome: human oral; feature: human-associated habitat; material: saliva | place: China | collected 2226 ... | reverse complement strand
GTGACTTTTCGGCGTGGTGGTACGCCAAAGTCGGTATTGAAGATCGTGGTGACCAATGTGGGGCGTGGGCAAAACGTGTTGGTCGAACGACTTGTCGCTGGGCGGGTGGTTCTGTGCTGACTGCCGGTGTCACCTGGGCCCGAGATGTGGCAGTACTAGCCCGATGATGCACAGCTGGGCCCTATAGGTGGAGCATGGGCGGCCCCGCCCACGCTCCACCTATCGGGTTAACCTGTGCAGTAAAGGGGCCCAGGTATCCACCTGTACGGCCAACAGCGCCACCTCTAAGCCGACTGCGCCATCCCTGAGCCGGTTATGCCTGTCCGCCACGCGGGGGACTGATCCCTGCTACACGAAAGGACCCACTCGCCTCGAGTTGCGCACGGTTGCGCCGCTGTCCAAGGTTTGGATGAGGTCGCTGTCACATATGCGTCAAGAGTTAGAATAAGTGGTCAGAGAACGAGCTTAGGTCATTGCGATGAGGCCGTAACTGAAGGAAGAAATGTGTCTGACGTGCAAGATGAGGTCTTCCAGGAGGCCGTGCCTTCGCCTAGCGCGGCGAATGAGGCGCTCGATAGTTCCATTCCATGTGAGGGCGGGGGACAGGTGCCTAGCGTCCCTCCGGTGAGCGAGGGTGATACTGTCACGAACGCTGAGATCGCGGAACTGCTTGGCGGCTTGGATAAGAACGTGCGAGCGTTGAGTGATCGTTCCGAGTTTTACGAGGACCTGGTGCGCAAGCTGCAGAACCGTGTGGAATCCCTGCAGGTTGACCAGGTACAACAGCTTCTCGGACCTGTACTGACGCGACTTGCCATCCTTGTTACCCAGTCCGCAGACGCTGCGCAGCTTGCACGGATTCACGGGGAGGGATACCGAGCCGACGTCGAGTTTGAGTATTTCCACGACGCGCTCATTGAGACACTCGACCTTATCGGAGTTGAATCCGTTGGAGCAGCACCAGGGGCTCCATTCGACAGGTCTGTGCATGCGTCTCGCAAGACTGTGCGGACGGGAGAGCAGGGGCTGGATTGGACGGTCGCGAAGGTGCTCCGCCAAGGCCTCGTCCGTGCGGGTGCGGAGCGCGCATTCCTGCCCGCGCAGGTGAGCGTCTACCGCTACGACGCGGACCTCGACAGCTCGGCTGACGAGCCGAACACGAACCAGGAATAAGATCAGGAAGGAACCCTCGCATGAGCGACAAGGTGTATGGCATTGACCTGGGGACGACGTACTCCGCAGTGGCCATGATCAGTGACATCGGCATGGCGGAGATCGTTAAGAACTTCGTCGGAGAAGACACGACTCCCTCGGTTGTGTACTTCAACGATGACGGAACTGTCGACATCGGCAGCCAAGCGAAGCAGACACAGGTGAGCGACCCGGACAACGCCTGCTCCCTTATTAAGCGCCACATGGGCGAGGAATACCCCCTCGAATTCAGAGACCAGGAATACACGCCGGAGTCTATTTCCGCGCTGATTCTCAAAGAACTGGTGAACAACGCGAACAGCCAGAACGGCCTGGATATCAACAAGGTCGTCATCACGGTTCCCGCATACTTCGGAACACAGGAACGCCAGGCCACCAAACAGGCCGGAGAAATCGCAGGGCTGGATGTCGTTGGTATTATCCCCGAGCCGGTTGCGGCCGCCATCGCTTTGTGCGCCCGCCAGGAGGAAGAACAGACGCTACTCGTCTTCGACCTCGGCGGCGGTACCTTCGACACGACCATTCTCAAGACGCGCGCCGGCGAGGTCGAGGTCATCGCCATTGATGGCAACCGGCTACTTGGCGGTGCCGACTGGGACCAGTGCCTAGAAGATATCTTCCTGCAGCGTTTTATCGCGCAGGCGGGCCTCGAGGACGATAACGATCCCTCCATGGACGATGACTTCATGACCGAGCTGCGCGTTGCCGTCGAGGATGCCAAAAAGATGCTCACCGTGCGACCGTCGACCAATCTGCTCTTGCGCTACGAGGACAAGAAGGAACGCGTCGAAGTGACCCGAGAGGAGTTCGAAGCGGCTACCTCGCATCTGGTGACTCAGACGGTAGATATTACGCGCCGAGTCATCGACACAGCGCGCGCCAAGTTCCCCGGCCTGGAGATCGACCGCTACCTCCTGGTCGGTGGTTCCTCGCGCATGCCCATGATCAGGAATGCGCTGACCGGAGCGGGGTTCACCGTAGAAAACACGGACTTCGACCTGTCGGTCGCCAAGGGTGCGGCAATCTTCGGGCAGGGTGAGATCCCCGCTCCTGGATTTGCCGACATGGACGCCGGAACAGGGGAGGTTGCCTCGGGATCGAGCGCCCTGCCGAGCCTCGGCCCGCGGCGCACCGTGGTGACGAACGTGTTGTCGCGTGGGCTGGGACTTGAACTCTCAAGGGAGGACGCAGCCGGTCACTACGTGCAGTATGTGTATTTCCTTGCGCACGCGAACGAGACGCTACCGCTCACTGCCTCGATGACGGCCGGCATTCTCTTCGATGGTCAAACGAGCGTTGAGTCTGCCCTCTACGAGCAGGGTGGGGAAACAGAGTCTGAGAATCCGGCGGATAACAAGGCGATGGTATCTGGGCCGAGCACGACCGTTGATGGCCTGCCTCCGATGCGCAAGGGGGACCCCCTTGAGGTCACCCTGGAGATTTCCGAGGAAGGTGTTGCCACGCTGGTGCTCGTCGAGCCGACGACGGGCAAGTCCTTCAGGGCGCAGGCCGCCGTATCGATCCTGACGCAGGAGGACGTGCAAAAAGCGAAGAAGCAGATTGCCGGGATCACGACCCGGTCCTAGGAACAATCAGAAGGAGTAGGCGACGAGCACGGTGTTCGACAAAAAAGTCTATCGGGACTCCGTCCTTCAGCCCTACAAGGCTAATACCGCCTGGCAATCCTCCGTCGCGGACGCGCTACGAGCGCTGAGCGACACGAGCGACCGCAATGCCCAGATCCAGGCGCTAGCCAAAGCAGATGCCGCCGTGCTCTTCGCTCTCACTCCCACCATATCGAGCGCTGAACTGACGAAACACATCAAGAGCCTCGAAATGTTTCTTAACAAATCGAGGATCCCCGTCGTCCTAACGATTAGTCAGCTGCTCAAGGCCACGAAAACGGCGCTGGGGGAGTCCTTGTACGACCCGACGTTGTGGGCGGCCGTGCACAAACGGGCGTCGGTGGCGGGCAAGGAGGAACTCGACGCCTTTGTGCGGGCCCTCAAACAGGACAACCCGATCGGCGTCCTGACCGCGGAGGAGTTGCGCCGTGCCGCAACATCCAGCGGTATCGGTTCTTCGATGACGGATCGTGATTTGTCTGCGGCGGCCGCCGGGCAGGGCATCCGCGTGTGCCCGCGCGTCGATGTCTCGGAGGAATGTAAGGATGCTCTGGCCTCCAAGATCAGGTTACATCCCTCCTATCGAAGCGTTGTGGATGTGCTGGTGCTCCACGAGCGTGCAGTGCGTCCGACGGACATTCGTGTCATCGATGAGCTGAGTGCCGTCATGGGTGCCAACAGGCGTCGCGTGATAGATATGGCGGATCTGCGGCAGTCGAAGTTGGCCGCCAATGCCCGCTCGGATGATGCCTCGGAGATGGCTAAGAAGACGCTTACTGCGATCGAAGAACAGTGCTCGAACGACGCGGATATGCGCGCCTGTGTCCTGGCGTGGTTCGCTGATCAAGCGGAGCGACTGCGGCGCCAGGGACTCACCCCGACGCTAGCGCTGGGCCGCCTGACGTCCTGTGGCCTGGCAGATCTGGACGCGCGACGATTGCTCACGCGTGTCCCGACCAGCGAACCGACGCCGGACCTCGCCAGTGTCACGGACATGATCGCCGCGGGTGCTCTCGCACGCGCGCGCAGGACCTACACCGCGCTGGCCGCCAGCCCCACGGATGACGCGATGAGCGCACTGGCCGCCCAGGTGGGAGAGGCACTCGCGGCCGCAGAACACCGCAAGAGCGTGGCGATGGACGCCTACCGCCGGGCCCTCTCGATGAAGGATTACGCCGGTGCAAGGATGGCGTTAATCGACGCGCGCTCGGTCGACCGTGAAGACGAGGAAATCTCGGACCTCCTGTCTCAGATCCCGCCCGACCCGCCAGCTGAGGTGAGTGCCGCTTACGGTCCCGATAAGGGCGGAGTGCTTGTGTCGTGGAGGGGCACTCGGGACGACGACGTGTGTTTTGCGGTGGTTCGCAGCGAGGCGGGAACTCCCGCGAATCCGACGTCTGGCTTCCAGGTCGCGTCAACTGTGCGCGACCAGCAGGTTCTCGACCAGAAACCTGCGGTGGCCAGGGATGTCCTCTACGCGGTGTTTGCCTTCCGCCAGGGGGGTGAGTACTCCGCTCCCGCGACAGCCCGGGTGACCGTGCTGCCGCCCCCCTTCGAGACCGGAGTCGTTGTGTCGGCAACGGAGGCAACCGTGTTTTGGCGGACCCCGGATCAGGCGACCGGAGTGTCGGTGGAGCTTGTCGGTGCGGACGGGGCGCGACGTGCCTTTCCGGTGTCCACGAAGGGGCGCCAGCGCCTCAATGGTCTGCGTCTGGGGCAGACGTATACGGCGCTCCTTCAAGCCCATTACGTTGTCGGTGGACGGTCCGCGCTCTCGGAGACGGTGGCGGTGTCTGTGACTCCGCGCGGCCTCGTGCGCCCCGTGGAGGACCTGCGCTTGGGGAACATACGGATGCCGAACCGCAAGCCGGGGATTCGCGCTGAGTGGACGGATATTCCAGGTTATACGACAGACGTGTGGACGCTCCCCGCTGACGCTCCTGTGTCGGTAGGGGACCGGCTGACGGTGAAGCGCCTTGACGAGCTGAACGGTACACGGGTTGTCGGAGTGATCCGCAGCAGTGCTCACCGGCAGTCGATGGATCTCCACGAGCAGCCAGGCGTGTGTCTCTATGTTCCGCTTACATGGGATGGGGACGAGGCCGTGGCCGGTCGGGCGGTCGTCGCTGGGACTGCGCCCGCGCCCCGTGACGTCAGGGTGGAACGCTTCGGGTCACAGCTGGGCGTCTCGTGGGTCTGGCCGAGTGGAGATTACCTCATGGAGGTCGTGTGGTCGAGCGTCGACGGGCGCACGGAACGCATGAGGATCGACAAGTTCTCCTACAGGCGAGATGGCGGTGTTCGTATCGCCGACGCGGATACGGTGACAGAGGTGTCGGTGGGCACGGTCGTTGTCGGCCTCGGTAGTGAGAGGGTGTGTTCGCCGGTCACGGTTGAGTTGGACGCGCCGGTGCCCACGATGTCTTACACGCTCAAGCTGCCCCGGCGTTTCTTCGGAGGACGCAACGCGACAGCGAGCGTGACGAGCGAGGGATTCCTCGGCACGGTGGAACTGGTCGCGGTGTTGTCGACGGGGCCCTACATGCCGGCCCGAGCCGAAGACGGCGAGGAGATTGCCCGACTGCAACTGGACTTCTGCTCGGGTCTCACGCAGTCCTGCACGTTTCATGTCCCCTCAATCAAGGGGGCCTACTGGGTGCGTCTGTTCGCGGGTATGGCCGCGCGGATCCAGCTCAATGATCCCCCCACCTCGTCCCTGAAAGGATGACCGATGAGCCTGCTGCATGTGACAGCGCCGTGCCCCTATTGCTACACGGACATTGATTTGCGGAAGGTGGCTTTCCGCTGTCCGGGACGGGCGGCTGTTGGCAAGAAGGAATGCGTCAAAGATATTGATCGCGTGCGCGCCACCCACTTTGGCGACCTCAAAGAGTACTATCCGGCCTTCGTGCCTTCCCGTACGTCGCTGCTCAGCGATATGAGGAGGACACAGTGCCCCGATTGCTTGGGGAGCACGGGTGTACGCCTGTGTCCGCAGTGCCACTCGCGTTTGCCGAGCGGTTTTTCTAGCGATTCCTCACTGTTTGGCTTGGTTGGAGCGCGCTCGTCGGGCAAGACTGTCATGTTGGCCGTCCTCATGCGCGAACTTGCCATGAATGGGCCGGTCGGCCGACGTTTTAGGGACACGATTCGCCTGTGCAAGGCCGGTGATAATAACGGCCAGGAGGTGCAACTGGAGCGTCTGCTCAAGCAGATGGAATCACCGTGGGGTCAGCTGCCAGCGCAGACGCAACAGGCCGACGGCGACAAGACGAGCCCCGTCGTCTTCGAGTGGCAGCGGGCACGACGCGGGATCGCGAAAACGGTGTTCGGTGACTTCACGTCGACGGTGTTTTCTTTCTACGACACCGCGGGCGAGGACCTCGCGGTTGACGAACGCGCACTCAGCATGACCTACCTGCTGGCGACCAATGGGATCATCCTGCTCTTGGACCCCTTCAGCTTCCCAGGCAACGCAGGGCGGGGATCGGCCGCGAAGGACCAGCGGGTCGAGACAGCGCCGGAAAATGTTCTGCACGCCATCACGGAGGTGATGCGTCAGAACGAGGCCACGAAGCACAACCGGAAAATCAAGCAGCCGGTCGCCATTGTCATCTCGAAGATCGACGCATTCTGGTCGGATATCCCGGAAAACAATCCGATCCGTCGTCCCTCCTCCTCTCTCGGCTACTACGACGAGGCAGAGGGTGCCTCCGTGCATGATCACATTGCGTCGATGGTGTCTCACTGGGGAGGCGACGGACTGCTGACAATGCTCGAAACAAACTACGAAAACTACCGCTTTTTCGGCTTGTCAGCGTTGGGATCGGAACCGGATTACGCGACGCAGCGCGTGGACGAACGCGGCCTCATGCCCCACAGGGTGGCCGAGCCTCTGCTCTGGCTGATGGCGCAGCGCGGCTTCCTGCCGAAGCAGGGGTGACGCAATGTTCGACGTCGCGCTCTACACCGACACGCGGGCCAGCGAGGCCATTGACGGGATCGACGGCTTCAACTTCCAAGCAATCTCTGAGGGGATGAACGCTCAGGACCGTCAGGTCATCCGTGACACGTTGCTTCACCGCGTTGTCGTGGGATGGAACGCTGACCACGATCCGCTGGATCACCCGCCCTCCTTCGCGTACTGCGGGCATGCGGGCAGATACTATCTGTCGCGCGGTATTTCCACGGGTGTCACCAACAACGGCCGCCCGGGAAATCTCCTGACCCAGGCGATTGCGACATCCGATCCGGACGACTTCGGGATGATGCGACCTGCGCAGCTGTTCGGCGCGCTCAACTGGCGCCTCGAGAAGGCCCCCGGTCAGAGGATCGACAGGTGGCCGTCTCCGCTCGCGATCACCCCCGAGTACGAGGCCGAGGCGTTGCGCGACATGATTCGAGCAGACGCATGGGCAGTTGAGCACTTCGCGCAGTTCCTCACGATGGTCGAGGAAGTGACCTCCGACAACCCCAAGCGCCTCGTCGTGATCACCGCGGACGAGGCCGTGGCCACCAGGTGGATCGCCCTCGGCACGCTCTTTGTGGAGACCACACGCGCCCTGTCGCTCTCGATCCGAGGCCTCGTCCCCGATCCGATGACGACGAAGGCGGACATTGTCGCAGCTAGCCCGGCTTTTGGCCCCCAACCTGACCCGAGCGTGGTGCGCGCGGGCGTCACCATCATTGACCTTGACCGCCGCGTCCTCACACCGATCACCCCGACGGAGTCCGCACTCACTCAGGCGGACTGGTTCCTGCACGAAGACCCCGCCGACGCGCTCGCGGCGATCGAGGTCGCGCGTCGATGGGAGCAGTTCCTTGGACGCGACCTGGCCACGCGAGCCTCAGCCCTGGCTTCGTTCACGAAGGAACGGGGCGGTGTCGGCGACTGGGCCACAGTGATGGAAACGCTGCGAGGCCTGGCGGTGGCCGGACAAGACGAGGAACTGTTCTTCTACGGGGATCCACTGCTGGACGTCGCCGTCACCTGCGCGATTGAGACTCCCGCCGATGCGGAAGCCGCGGGTGCGGCGGTCGTGGCGCTTGTGGGGACTGACAGCCACGATTTGGCGGGCGGTGTCCTCATGTCGGCACTCGAATCCTCGCGAGATGTCTCGGGTGCCAGCGAGGCTTTGATAGCAGCGCTCGCCGCCGCACCTGCCCAAGCCCGCTTGCGGTGGGAGGACGACGACGCGCGGGGTCAGGCCGGTGTCCTCCTGACACAGGCAGCGCAGCACTGCCCGAACGATCTCCTGCCAGCGGTGGTGTCGGCCGCTCGCACGATGGACACTCCGCTGACTGCCCCCGCTCGTGCCGACGTCGTGGGCCGACTAGCCCGCGCGTGGGCAGCCACCCCTGCCGTGGGACGTAACCGCGAGAGATGGGCGCATGGCGACGAGATCGACCAGGCGCTCGCGGGCGAGCTCTTGCGCCGCTGGAGTGGGGGAGCGCCGGGCGACCTGTCACTGCTGTCGCGGGGAACGTGGGAGTGGCTGGGGCAGTGTTCCGGCCTTGACCCGGCGACGCGACGCGGCGTGGAGGCGTGGCACGAAGCGGTGCGGATCGCGTCGCTCCCCGTTAATCAGCGCGCCGAGCAGCTCTCCGGCGCGAGGAAACTACCCCCGGACAGCTGGCGCCTCGTGTGGAACCGCGCGGCGCTGCCCAACGATTGTGCGCTGATTGACGCGTGGGCGCAGACTCAGCGTGAGCTCACAGGGGCGGCATGTCAGTGGGTCATGCGCCAGGTCAGCGCTGTGATTGCGACTCAGGAACCGGCGATTGCGCTGCGTGAGTTGCTGACTGGCCTGCATCTGTCGGGAATCGTCATCCGTGACGAGAGACTGGCAACGTATGTGGCGCAGGTCTGTGCAACAGAGCAGTGCTGCCGGGAAGCCATCGCGTGTAGGCGCGCGGATAATCCGCACCTGTCGACGCTCATATCCTCTGTCCCGGCGATGTCGGCATTGATGGCGGACTACCTCGGTCGGATCATCCTGACGTGCGCCGACACCAGCGCGGTGACGCGCCTCGCCACAGCTGATGAAGAGTGGGCCCGGCGGTGCGTGCACGTCGCCCTGACAGGTCGTGCATCCACGAGGCGGGGGCTCGCTCAAGCCGTCACGCTTGCCTTGAGAGTTCGCAGAAGCCATCTCATTCCCGCGCGTACCCGGGGAGCTGAGGATTTCCTTGTAGACGTGTGCGACGACCGTGCGCGCAGGAACGAGGTGAGTCAGGCCAGCAAGGAGGGGCTGATCGATCCAGTGTCGTTCGCGATGTTCGAGACGTTCTCGGCGGAGGCGAAGAAAAGCCGTTTGAAGAGACGACTAGAACGAGCCACGAACGGCCTTCTCGGAGGATACGGAAAGGGCACGCAGTGAACAATCGATCATCATACGGAGACGGCGGACTGGCTGCGATCGCAATTGCCGTGACCATCGTTATCGCCATGTCGTGGATCATTATCGCCACGATCATGCGCATGATTGCCTGGATTGTGTGCTACATGCTCGCGTCTTTTGCTCTCGCTCTCGTCGTTGGGATGGTCGTCGGCGTGAGCGCTCCGCTCCGCGTGCTTTTGGGCAGGTCGGTGAGCAAGCCGGACATTGCAACACCGGAGAAGGTCGTGGCACGCCAGGTTATCCGACATCAGCCTGCCGGCTTCACGAAGCACTTCGGTTGGGACAAGGCATGGCCCGAGTACAACCCCTACCAGGCCGTGCGTGATGCAGCCGCCGTCTACAAGGAGATCACGCTGGTGCGTGGCGCGACGTGGAGAAAGGTCCGCTTGTCCCCGCGGTGGGTCATTCGCTACGACGCATATGGAACGCCAATCGGCACGAAGCAGGTGGGCGGTTCCTTCACCAAGCTTGTCTGGGGGATTGCCGTACCGGCTCCGTTCGGTGGTTTCGTCGTCGGAATGTACACCTCCTACGCCCTGTGGCTCCTCGTCATGGGCGTGATTGGAGGGGCCGTCTACCTCTGCCAGCAGGCATGGACGATCACATACCGATGGTGGGATCGCGCCGTGCTGATGCGTGTTCGGGCTCAGGTGAAATGCCCTCACTGTTATGAGACGAATCCACGGCCAAGCTACTGCTGCCCAAATCGGGCGTGCACGATCATTCACCGTGACATTTCCCCGGGCCCGCTGGGAATTATCAAGCGCCGCTGTGAGTGTGGGACGCATCTGCCGACGACGATCAGGGGCGCCTCGAAGATCCTTGTCGCGCTGTGCCCGAGCTGCGACGAGCCCCTGGCTCAAGGCAGTGGTGCACGCAGAACGATTCAGCTCCCCGCCTTCGGTTCCGTCGGCGCGGGCAAGACGCGGTTGTTTGCGGCGGCAATGACGGCGGCGCGCAAACAGTTGTCCTCCTCCAACGGCTCACTCAAGGGACTCAACACAGAAGCGCGAGGCTTCCTCAAGGCCTCGTCTCAGGCGATGACATCTGAACAAGCCACTGAGAAGACGATCCACACCATGCGTCCTGAGGGACGCCCCTTCGTGCTCACCCAGGCCTCGGGCCAAGTACTTGAACTCCAGATCATGGACGCCGCCGGCGAGAGCTTCACGACCTTTGAGGGGACCGAGGAACTGACCTACGTGAACTCGGCCCGCACGATGATCTTTGTACTCGACCCGCTCGCCCTTCCTCGTGTACGCGAGGATACGGGTGGCGCGCCGCACGTGGAGGACACGCTGGTTGCAACGGGAAACCAGGAGGCGGCCTACGCCTCGGTGGTGGACAGGCTCCGATCGGAGGCCATTGATCTGTCCAAGAGGAACCTTGCCGTGGTTCTGACGAAGACGGAGATTCTGCGCAACTATCCGTCGGGAAAGAACCTGGATCCCACGACTACGGACGGGGTGCGCGACTGGCTCAATGGCGTCGATCAGGATGGTTTTGTCCGACGCATGGAAGGCGATTTTGGGACCGTTCGTTACTTCGCGGTCGATTCCCTGGCGTTGCGCGAGCCGGACGACCCTCTCAACCCCCTGCGGGTCATGAATTGGGCGTTGACATCGCAGAAGGTACCGATTGCGCTCGTTTCTTCCGAGGGAAAGCCACGCCCTGAGGCAGCGGACACATCGACAGTCGTGGATGACGACGAGAAAGCGAGCGTCTCATGAAAGAAGGACTCCCCACCCTGTATTGGGGCTTCCGCTTGTGCTGGAGCGCAGTTCACTTGATCGTGCTCCTGGCACTCCTTGGGTTTTTTCTCTGGTGGGCGCTGACCGACAACCACGGCGTCGATGCGTGTGCCGCGCTGATAGACGCTCTCACGCGTGTTCGTCAGACGTTGAGCAGCATCGTTCCGTTCCCATGGGAGGTATTTCGCAGGTAGAGGCTTGGGCCGACCGGGAGCTGCCCGGTCGGCCCAAAGCTGTCGCGACTTACGATGTGAACCGGCTCCTGTAGCTGTCCCATAGAGCGCGCAGCTTCTTTCCGTCGGACTCGCGCACGAAGACGTCGAGGGCGGCGGCGCTGCTGCTGCCGGTCAACTCCTTGACAGCCGCGGAAGGAGAGGCAACGTCCGTGCCGTCGGGCAGGACGATGGTGCCTTCGGCTGAGATGGTCACGACGTAAACGCTGCCGAGGTTGCGGCGTCGCCACACGAAAGTGTCACCGGGGGAGATGATGCCGGTTGCAACGACGTCGGCCAGGCGCACCTGTCGACCGCGCGCGGCGGAACGCTTGTCGACGGCGGCTTCCAGCTCGGAGCTGGACAAGAGAGACAGATCCACGCCATCGGAATCGCGGCGAATGTCCCAATAG
>ERZ772930.545-NODE-545-length-11634-cov-7.52794_pt1 | contig 11634 bp, 9 predicted proteins | sample MGYA00511685_ERZ772930 | MGnify/ENA primary metagenome ERZ772930 (study PRJEB29015, sample SAMEA2738053) | human oral metagenome | biome: human oral; feature: human-associated habitat; material: saliva | place: China | collected 2226 ... | reverse complement strand
CTGAGTATCTGTGTACCAGCCATTATTTGTATTAGGCATGATAACAATGAGATTGGTTCCCCGCAACAAGCGCTCGACATTGGTTCGCTTGAGCCAGCTATTTTGATTTCCTGACATTCCATGCAAAAGATAAAGAACAGGAATATCTGTGCAATCTGGTTCAGTTACCCGACTGGCATCTGGATAGAGTACGGTAACGCCCCACTCCATATCCAAAACTTCAGAGTAATACTCGATATTCATAACTGCCATGGTTGTCTCCTTTTACTATTCTATAAGAAAAAGCCGAAACTCGACTTTTTCTGTAGGTATGCTGCTTATTATTTGGCTTCCATCACGACTGGCAAGATTGCTGGACGACGTTTGGTTTGGTCAAAGAGATACTTGGCCAAGCCATCACGGACCTTCCCTTTGAGATCAGCCCAGTCGAAATCTTCACCTTGGAGATAGTCTTCCACGATTTGGTTGATCAGTTCTGAACTTTCACGGAGAATGTCACGACTCTTCTTGAGATAGACAAATCCACGCGTGTGAACTCGTGCCTTAGCGATGATTTTTTTCTCACGTCTATTTACGGTAATGGCAACGATGAAAATCCCGTCCTCTGACAAGACTTTACGATCACGAAGGACAACATTTCCAACATCTCCGATGGCATTTCCATCAATCAAGACATCACCTGCAGAAACTCCACCAGCAGGAACAAAGTCCCCGTGTTCGTAGGACATGGTTGTTCCCTTTTTAGGGATAAAAATACGCTCTGGCAACATCCCCACTGCCATGGCAGCCTTGGCATGCGCATCCAACTCACGGTATTCCCCTTGGATAGGGAAGAGATACTTGGGTTGCAAGAGATTGATCATCAACTGCAGATCACGCGCATTCCCGTGTCCAGATACTCGCAAGCTTTGGGTAATGAGTTTCACAACACCACCAGCTTGGTAGATCATATTTTCCACACGCGCCATGACAGCTTCTTTTGCGATAGATGGAGTCGTTACGATATAGACCAAATCCCCATCTTTGATTTCCACATAACGGTGGCGTCCGATAGACATCTTACGAAGTCCATTGATCGGTTCACCCATACGACCAGTCTCAAGGATAATCAACTCATGGTCTTCAAATCGAGACATTTCTTTGGGTTTGATCAAGAGACTTTCGTTGGCTAGAGACAATTTTTTAAGGCGAATCGCTGTGCGGACGATATTTTCAACATCAAATCCAGTCAAAACAACACGACGACCTGTATCCGCAGCAGCATCAAAGACCTGCTGGATACGAGAGAGGTTGCTGGCAACAGCCGCAACGATGATTCGCCCCTCCCAGTCTGCAATGGTATGGGTAATCTCCTCTCCTACTTCACTCTCGCTCGCCACTTGGATATTGCTGTCCGCATTAGCCGAGTCACTGAGGAGCGCCAAGACACCCTCACGACCAATCTCGGCCAAGCGACCAAAATCAGTCGCATAGGATTCACTAGCTGTCTGGTCAAATTTGAAGTCCCCTGTGTAAACAATGCTCCCTTTTGGAGTTTTCAAGACGACTCCCAAACTTTCTGGAATGGAGTGAGTTGTACGGAAGAAGGAAACCTCAGTTCCTCCAAAGTCAATCTCCGTATCCTCATCAATCACATGAAAGTCATTGAATTTCTTCACAGCATCATTCCCTTTGACAAAGAGTTTCGCCAACTCGATGGTCAACTCAGAGCCAAACACAGGCACCTTCGCTTCTGCCAAAAGGTAAGGCAGAGCTCCAATGGCATCCGCATGTCCGTGGGTCAAGAAGACCCCAGCGATACGGTCACTATTTTCAAAAAGATAGTCCATATTTGGAATAACGACGTCAACTCCAAGCTGTTCATTTTCAGGGTATTTAAGCCCCGCATCCAAAACAAAAATTGAATTGCCAATCTCAGCAATGTACATATTTTTCCCGTTTTCACGCACACCACCTAGTGTTGTTAAACTGATATTATTCATTTTTCCTCCGAAACCTTAGTTTATCTTGATTATAGGGTAGGTTCACCCTCTTATTCTAAAAGTTCTAAAACTCTCAGCCGAATCTTTTCCTACCATTATACCATTTTTTTGATTATTTTCAAAATGAAGATCGGATTTTGACCTGAGATCGTTCACTACTAAAAATCAAACCCTTTTACCTTGTTCTCTCTTTTCAAGACTGACTATAGAAAAATTGAACGATTGAACTTTCATACATTCCAAATTCCTAAACAACTTGATTTCAGATAAATTTCTCGCATTCTAAAATGTTTATTTTAGTTCATAACAAGAAGAATCCTTGCCTTTTACTTCTCGTTTCAAAAAAAGTTTATACGGATTCATCACTTTTCTACATCCAAAAGTACGGAATTCCTGTCCGTTATAAAGCCTAAAAACTATTCAGCAAATAACCACTAGACCCGAGCTCACCAAAAGAAAGTTTCACAGAAAGAAAAAAGACTTAGAAAGTTCTAAATCTTTTTATCATCTTTAGTTTGGATAGATATAAGTAACGTTACCTAAAAATTCATGAGGATTAAAGAAGCCACGGTAATTCGCAATCTGCTTTTGACGTCTGTAGTTTGCTTCCAAGACCTGGATAGAGTTTTCACTTTGAACATCTGTTACATAAGCAACGTGGCCATATTCACCACCATCCCAAACGGCAATCGCTCCTACTACGGGAACACTGCCTGTCTTATAGCCTTGAGCACTCGCGTAGATTGCCCAAGTGTTGGCATTTCCCCACCAGTTACTAGCCCAAGGCGCTAATTCTTTCACGCCCCATGTACATTGACCAACAGGATATGAGTTCCCATAGTTTGTTGGAGTCTTTTCGACAACATCTTCAGTGTCTGACACTTCATTGGCAGTTTCGGCTGGAGCGCTGTAGGTAGAGCTAGTTTGAACTGAACCACTCACTTGGAGAACATCTCCTGGGTGGATGGTATCAAAGATGGTTTTCCCATTCAAAGCCGCCAAGTCATAAGGATCCATACCATTGGCAGTAGCAATGGCAAAAAATGAATCTCCGTCTTGGACAACGTAAGAGTTGGCATGAACCGTTTGAGCACCAACTGTCGCTAAAATAGCGGTAGAAGTCAAACCAAGAGTCAGTTTCGTAACTGTTTTTTTCATAACTATGTTCTCCCTATTTTTTGTTGATAAGGAAATCATACCTGATTTACATGTCAGTTCGTTTAGAGTTACATTTTAGTCATGTTACAAATAGTTATACTTTTACTACATCTGTTCAAGAAAAGACAAAGAAAAAGCCGAGATAGGTTACCTCAGCCTTTTTCCATCTATTTTTCCATTAAAAAGTCATATATTTCTTGCACGGTCCCCAGTGCCATCATTTCTTGATTTTTGACGGTTTGTTTAAGTTTTTGGTAAATCTGACTTTCAGCAATTTCCCTTTTCGGCGCTTCTTTATTGACTGTCATGACCCCATCTTTGATCGTCACAAAGCCCAGTTCCTCAAATACTTGAATCATCTTGACCAGCAAGATTTGTTGGATATTGAGATAAGCCGCCAGATCCTTCAGCTTGTAGCGAATATCAAACTCTGGAAACTGGTAAATGGTCTTGTACAATTTAGCAAACTGCTCTCTAGTCCCATAGCCTGTCAGATAGTAGGCTTTGTCAATATCATTTTTGAAATAGACAGCAGAGAAATTTTGTTCCTGAAAAATGGTCTTCAGCAAGGTAATATCCTCAGGAATGGTTTTTACAACAACCGCTTCACTAGTCGCTAGATTCGGCAACTCTCCAGAGAAATCCAAGACTGGAACCCCTTCTGGTAAGACTGCATTCTTCCCACGAATGTTAAAGAGTTGAACACCTTCCACTCGTGCATCCACCATCATCAACTGAAGGGCAGTTTGGCCATTCCATTGGTTAACAGACAGGGTGACTGCCAATTCTAGATTCTTGGTTTGAGCAAACTCTGTCGTCCATCTGCCTTGTCCGAAGGCCACCACTTCAAAACTCGCCTCACCCTTGGAAATTTTCAGCTTGAGATGGGCATTGCCTGCCCCCATACTGCGAGCACTCTCGACATTGAAATCCCTGATATAAAAAACAGGTTTCTGATTGTCCATCCCAAAAGGTGCCAAACGTTCAAAGCTTTTAACCGTTTCTAAGCTAAGTGTCTCCAAATCCAACTCTTCATCTAGATTTAACTTGTTCTTACCACTAGCGTCTGCACCTTTTTCACGGATATAGTCCTCCAGAACCTGAGATAAATCTGTGAGTTTCTCAACATCCAGCGTCATTCCTGCTGCACCAGCATGTCCGCCAAATGCGATAAAGAGATCACGATGGGGATCCAGAGCTTCAAAAATATCGACCGCTTCCACACTACGAGCGCTACCCTTGGCACGACCGTCCTCTATGTTAAGAACGATAACTGTCTGCCCTAGTTCTTCCAACAAACGACCAGCAACGATACCCAGAACGCCAGGATTCCAGCCTTCCTTAGCCAAAACCTGGACCTTCTTCTCAGGATCCACCATGGTCTTGGCTTCTTCATAGATAGATTGAACGATTTCCTTGCGTTCTTCATTTTTCTGGTGAATCATAAGGGCAATCTCGTGCGCTTCCTCATCATCAAATCCAGTCAGCAAATCAATGGCGGGATTTGGGTCATCTAAGCGACCCAAGGCATTCAAACGAGGGGCAAGCTGAAAACCAACCGTTTCTTCTGTCACTTCATTAGCAGCAATCCCAGCCATGTCTAGCATTTCTTGCAGACCGATGCGCTGAGTATGTCCCAACATCTCCAGACCATATTGAACCATGATACGGTTTTCATCTGTCAAGCTCACCATATCGGCAATAGTTCCGATGGCAACCAAATCAAGCAACTCCACTTGTACTTCTTCTAAAAGAGCGCAAGCCAGCTTGAAGGCCACTCCGCAACCAGCCAACTGTTTGAAAGGATAGTCTGCATCTGGATGCTCGGGATGAACAATCGCATAAGCATCTGGCAAGGTTTCTGGCATGGAATGATGGTCAGTCACAATGACATCCACTCCCATAGACTGGGCCAATTCAATGGCTTCGTTACCCGCAACTCCATTGTCCACTGTCACAATCAAGGAAATCCCCTCTTGCTCGATAAAGTATTTATAGACACTGGCATTGGGACCATAGCCATCTGTAAAACGATTGGGCAGGTAAACACGACACTCTGCGCCCAGCTGTTCCAAACTTTCCTTAACAATAGAGGCCGAAGTCATGCCATCCGCATCATAGTCACCGTAAACGAGGATATTCTCCCCTTCTTCAATAGCCTGACGAATCCGTTCCACTGCCTTATCCATATCATGTAGCAAGTAGGGGTCATGCAAGTCTTCTAAAGAAGGTTCTAAAAACTTCTTCAGACTTTTCTCATTCTGAATCCCTCTTTCAAATAATAACCGAGCCACCTCAGGACCCAGTCCAGCCTTCTTGGCTATCTTTGTAAAATCCGCATCTTCAACCTGCGGGGCAAACTGCCATTCATAAGTAGGAGTTATCAAAAAAACATCCACTCTTTCTAAGAATTCTATCGTTTCATTATAACACGATTTAGGCATTTTCTCTATCCAGATTGCTTTTTTATAACATTTTAGTGAATTTTTTTCAGATATGATTTGACAAGAACATTCTTTTGTTGTAAAATCATGTTATAAAATCTAACACAAAGGAGATCTCTCATGGCTTTAGTAGAATTTAAACACGTCGAAAAATATTACGGAGACTATCACGCACTCCGCGACATCAATCTCCGTTTTGAAAAAGGACAAGTCGTTGTCCTGCTTGGACCTTCCGGATCTGGTAAGTCTACTCTTATCCGTACGATTAATGGTTTGGAGGCTGTTGACAAAGGAAGTCTCCTAGTCAATGGACACCAAGTAGCAGGTGCCAGTCAGAAAGATTTAGTTCCTCTTCGTAAGGAAGTCGGCATGGTTTTTCAACATTTTAACCTTTATCCACACAAAACAGTGTTAGAAAATGTGACACTTGCGCCCATTAAAGTTCTAGGAATTGATAAAAAAGAAGCTGAAAAAACAGCCAAAAAATATCTGGAATTTGTAAATATGTGGGACAAGAAAGATTCCTATCCGGCCATGCTATCTGGTGGACAAAAACAACGGATTGCCATCGCACGCGGACTCGCTATGCATCCCGAACTCCTCCTCTTTGATGAGCCAACATCTGCTCTTGATCCTGAGACTATCGGAGATGTTCTAGCAGTTATGCAGAAACTGGCACATGACGGGATGAACATGATCATCGTTACCCACGAAATGGGCTTTGCCCGTGAAGTTGCGGACCGCATCATCTTTATGGCCGACGGAGAAGTTTTGGTGGATACGACAGATGTCGATGACTTTTTCGACAATCCAAGCGAACCTCGTGCCCAGCAATTCCTCAGCAAGATTATCAACCACGAAAGCGATAAAGTCAAATAAGGAGGCGCCTATGAAAAAGAAACTCTTTTTATCCGCATTGTTAATTAGCCTTTTCAGCCTTGTTGCTGCCAAACCAGTTCAGGCTGATACTAGTGTCGCAGACATTCAAAAAAGAGGCGAACTGGTTGTCGGTGTCAAACAAGACGTTCCCAATTTCGGCTACAAGGATCCCAAGAAAGGGACTTATTCTGGTATCGAAACGGACCTGGCCAAGATGATTGCAGACGAACTCAAGGTCAAGGTTCGCTACGTTCCTGTTACTGCACAAACTCGCGGACCACTCCTAGACAATGAACAAGTCGACATGGATATCGCGACCTTCACCATCACAGACGAGCGTAAAAAATTATACAACTTCACCAGTCCCTACTATACGGACGCTTCTGGTTTTTTGGTCAATAAATCTGCCAACATCAAAAGCATTGAAGACCTAAATGGCAAAACCATCGGAGTTGCCCAAGGTTCCATCACCCAACGCTTGATTACTGAACTGGGTAAAAAGAAAGGTCTAACCTTTAAATTCGTCGAACTTGGTTCCTACCCAGAATTGATTACTTCCCTTCACGCTCACCGTATTGATGCCTTTTCCGTGGACCGCTCTATCCTGTCTGGCTACATTAGTAAACGGACAGAACTACTAGATGATAGTTTCAAGCCATCTGACTATGGCATTGTTACCAAGAAATCAAACACCGAGCTCAGCGACTATCTTGATAGCTTGGTCACTAAATGGAGCAAGGACGGCAGTCTTCAGAAACTCTATGACCGTTACAAGCTCAAACCATCTAGCCATACCGCAGATTAAGGAGGACACCCCATGACAGATTTATCATCTTGGACAGCCTATTTTCAGGATTTTGGACAATTTTTCAATGGTTTCCTCTTCACTCTTGCCCTAGCGATTGGATCCTTTATCCTAGCTATGGTCTTAGGAATCATCTTTGGAGTCCTATCAACTAGCAAACATCAAATTTTAAGAATTTTGGCTCGTATCTTTGTCGAATTTTACCAAAATACTCCCCTCTTAGTGCAGTTTGTTATCGTCTTTTATGGTCTACCTCTTATCAGTGACCACACCATCATGATTCCGATTTATTGGACAGCTGTTCTCTGCGTCGGACTCTATCACGGCGCTTATATCGCTGAGGTTATCCGTTCAGGGATTCAGTCCATCCCTAATGGTCAGATGGAGGCCGCCTTGTCGCAAGGTTTTACCTATATCAGTGCCATGCGCTTGATTATCTTGCCTCAGGCCTTCCGTATCATTCTCCCTCCTTTGACCAACCAAATCGTTAACCTTATCAAGAATACTTCAACCGTTGCTATCATCTCTGGAGTGGACTTGATGTTTGTGACCAAGTCTTGGTCAGCTCTCAACGGAAACTACATCCCTGCCTTTCTAGGTGCTGCCCTACTCTACTTTGCCCTTTGCTTCCCTGTCGCCCAATTTGGTCGCAAGATGGAGCAAGCCAACAAAAAAGCCTATTCACTTTAGGAGGTTACTATGGAATCTATTTTAGAAGTTTTGACCCCAGATAACCTAGCCTTTATCTTTAAAGGCTTTGGCTTGACCCTCTATATTTCCCTGATTGCTATCGTCCTATCAACCCTTATCGGGACGGTACTTGCGGTTATGCGAAATGGAAAAAATCCCGTCTTACGAATCATCTCCAGCATTTATATCGAGTTTGTACGTAACGTTCCCAACCTTCTCTGGATTTTCACCATCTTTTTGGTTTTCAAGATGAAGTCGACACCAGCTGGCATTACAGCCTTCACCCTCTTTACCTCAGCAGCCTTGGCTGAAATTATCCGAGGCGGCCTCAATGCCGTAGACAAGGGGCAGTACGAAGCAGGAATGTCACAAGGATTTACCTCTGCGCAAATCCTCTACCATATCATTCTTCCACAAGCGATCCGTAAAATGTTGCCAGCCATCATTTCTCAGTTTGTGACCGTGATTAAGGATACCAGCCTTCTCTACTCTGTTATCGCCCTACAAGAGCTCTTTGGCGCTAGTCAAATTCTCATGGGACGTTATTTCGAACCTGAGCAGGTCTTCAGTCTTTATATCTTGATTGCTCTGATCTATTTCAGCTTTAACCTAGCAATTTCAAGCCTGTCCCGCATGCTAGCCAAACGCTGGCAACATGCAGCAGAATAAAAAAGAAATGTGAACTCAAAACAAGGGTTCACATTTTTTGCTATAAATGAAAAAGAGCAACTCTATGCTATGCAAACGTTTTACTTTTTGGTAAAATGACTTTAAAACCATAACGTAAGGAGAAAAACAATGATCCAAGAACTTTACAAAGAATTCTCTCAACTGGAACAAGTAGAAGCTATCGCTCTTGGTGGTTCACGTGCAGGACAAGACTATGATCAAAATTCTGATTATGATGTCTATATCTATCTCAACTCACCTATTGATGAGGCGACTCGCCTAAAAATTTTGACTAAGTACTGCTCTTATATGGAGATTGGAAACAAGTTTTGGGAATTAGAGGATGACTGTATACTAAACAACGGTATCCAAATCGAGTTGATTTATCGTTCGCTGGAGTCGTTTGAACAAGAACTAAACTCAACTGTTTTTCAGCATCAAGCCCAAAATGCTTATACAACCTGTATGTGGCACAATCTACTCCACAGTAAAATCCTATACGACCCGAATGGGCGCTATACTTCTCTCCAAAAAGCCTACCAGATTCCTTACCCACAGGAACTCAAAAAGCATATCATTGAAAGGCAACTTCTTTTATTAGAACAATCCATGCCTGCCTTCTCTCACCAAATAGAAAAAGCTATCAAACGCCAAGATCTTCTCAGTATGAATCATCGCTCAAGTGAATTTTTTGCTTCCTACTTTGACTTGTTGTTTGCACTCAATGAGCAAACCCATCCAGGTGAAAAACGAATGCTTGACTATGCAAAGGCCCATTGTACTCTCCTCCCTAAGCAATTTGAAGAAACTATTCGCAAGTACTTCCAACTACTCTACCAACCGCAACAAGGAGAACAAGCGGTCGTAACCTTACAAACCATTCTGAACCAACTAAAGGCCATTTTGCCATGAGTAAAAAATGAAATGTGAACCTGAAACCGAGGTTCACATTTTTCTTTATAGTTTACCGTAAAGCATCTAGTACACTTGAACACAATTCTTCTTGCCCAACTTCATAAAAAACCGGCAATGAAAAAAGAGGACTCTAGCCCTCTTACTTAATCATTTTATCCTGAGTCTCAGCCACAACCTGAGCCAGACTAGTCTGACGAAGTTGGTTTTCCATCGCTAGTTGGATATCCAGCAATTTTTGATCCAAGACTTCATGAATATTTGCTCCTACTGGACAGTTAGGGTTGGGATTGTCATGGAAACTAAAGAGTTTACCAGATTTTCCTAAACATTCAACAGCCTGATAAACATCAAAAAGGCTAATATCTTGGAGGTCTTTGATAATCTCAGTACCGCCCGTCCCACGCGCAACTGATATCAACTCAGCTTTTTTAAGTTGGGACAAGGTTTTTCTGATAATGACTGGATTGACCCCAACGCTGGCAGCGAGAAAATCACTAGTTACCTTACTCTCTTGACTCTTGATGGCAATGATGATTAACATATGAGTCGCAATCGTAAATCGACTTGAAATTTGCATCTTCTTCTCCTTTCACATTCTATCTGATACCCATTATACCCTTTTATGTTGTAATGTCAATCATTACTACAATATTATTTTTAATCAGAAAAAGCCTTGTATTCCCTAGTGAGTCGAATGACTGAGAGAATACAAAGGCTTATCTTTTACCCAATTTTACGAGCAGTTCCCTTTGTTTTGTGTCTTGACCAGACTGAACTGATAGAAATCCCCGCACCAACCAAGGTAAAAATAGCCAATTTAGCCAGATTAAAGAAATAGTTATCGGGGAAGTCACCACTAAAGATTAGTTCATTGACCACTCGGAAAGCATAGGCAAACTCAACCCCAAGTATGGAAACGACTTCCATCGCCAAATCGATTTGATTTACTAAAAAGACTGTAACTACCATCAAAACAACAGAAATCAGAATCCCTTTTCGTGATAACTTTCTTGCAAACATTTCATATCCTTTAATGGTACAAATTCCAAGAACAAGCCCCGCTGCGACAGCTACATAACCAAGACGTGCGATGAAAAGAGCAACCGCCCCACCAATCAAGGCTCCAAGTAAGGCTCCAATGGTTCCAAGAAGAACATTTTCCTTCTGACTATGATAAGAATCCATTTCAATTTGGAGATTGCTCTTCAAAAATTGATAGCTTTCTTCATTGATAATGAAAACCGACTCTCCTAATTGATAAAGACTAACTGGCCCCTCTTGACCACTGTAGCTACAAACTTGAACGAAGTGATGGGATTCAAGGAAATCTACAAAGTCTCTTATAAGTGTCTGTAACTTTTCAATTGTCTTTGATTTGCGCATCGCACCTTTGACAACAATAGATACAGTGTACTGGTTAATAGATAAGGTTGACAAGTTTGGAAGGGATTCGCTCTTAAAGTCATCCCACACCAACTCGTTTTCTTCTGAATCCGCAGGATTGCCATTCAAGCTCACACTGACACTAAGTCGAAACTGATTTTTTACATCTGTTTCATGTAGCAATAGCAAGTAACCTGATTGCACGCCATAAATGCTTCCAGACTCCTCATCAAACTGTAAGCCTAATCCCGACGCAATTGCCTGTAATTCTTCTGGCTTCATAAATTATCTCCCTATTATTTTGAACATCAATTAGTATGATGTTCAAATTATATATTTTTCCACATTCTAGCATAAATTTTATAAGTAGTCAATTCGTTTCCTTTTTGACTTCCCAAGAAACAGCTGTCATCAGACTATCCTATTTCTAGTCAAAACTCCTTTTAAAACCAATCCTTCTTTTCTCTTTCCATCCAAAGTTCAACATCTTGATCATAACCTTCTTGCTCGCTAATCTTCCCCAACAATTCATGGTTATGAGTGTGGTGAATTCCATTTACCAAGCTTTCATAGTAAATCTGAAAATAGGGGAGTTTTAAGTCCCTAGCCAGCTGCAATTCGGCTTCTACATCATAATCCACTCGACGAAAATCAACATCAGACAAACCAGATTCATCAAACTCTAAGATCATATACTGGGCACGCAGGT
>ERZ772930.539-NODE-539-length-11728-cov-3.21271_pt1 | contig 11728 bp, 8 predicted proteins | sample MGYA00511685_ERZ772930 | MGnify/ENA primary metagenome ERZ772930 (study PRJEB29015, sample SAMEA2738053) | human oral metagenome | biome: human oral; feature: human-associated habitat; material: saliva | place: China | collected 2226 ... | reverse complement strand
AAATTTATAATGTTTTGTTTCAACCATGGTATTATTTCCACATTATCATTATATGTTTTATTATCTTTTTTGAATTGAACTTCTATTTTTTTTATTCCTGATGATGGCACTCCAAAATCTATCAAAAATCTAAAATCTTCACCTATTTGCCCATTCTCTAATAATAAATTGAATATGCTATAATCTCCGTATTTACTATTATTCTTTTCAAAAGTATATTTTTGGATAGAGTCCAACACTGAAAGCAACTTTGGAATTTTGTAATTCGCATCATTTCTAACAAACTTTAAAACTTCTTCAATAGCTTTTTCATGAAAATTTTTATTTGATCTTCTTTTTAAGAATTTTTCCCTTTTAAAAATTGTTTCCTTTAATGATTCATTGATAATATCCAATGCCATTATAGCTTGAGACTTTGCAAACTGTTCATTATCATAATTGTCTAAATATTTATACGCTAAATGAAGTGTCCTCCATAATTCTTCATATGATGGAATTCTACTCCACTTTAAATAAGATAAATTACCAATGTTTAATCTAATATAATTGTATAATTTCTTCTGCCCTTCCACAGAAATTAGATTTTTTCTAATTATTGTCTGTAAATCTACTGGTATTTCTGATTCCAACTGTTTTCTTCTATCTTTATCTTCAACATATTCATCAGGTATGCTGAACAATATCTCATCTGATATATTAGCCTGATCAACAAAAGGAACATCAATAGAAAATTCTTCAGGTTGCAATTCCTCATTAAATAAATAAACATTTCCAGTATAGTACTTTCCCATTCTTCCCGCTCTACCCTCAATATTAGCAAAGTCAAAGAAATCAATAGGATTTTTTCCTTTGTACCGACTGTATATTAAAATATTCTTTGCAACAGTATTCACACCTTCTATTAACGACGCAGTTGCAAACATAATTGACAGAATTCCATTATTAAACATTTCAATTTCAGAGGACACTATATGTCGAGGTAAAGCTCCATTATGAGCCCCTATTCCATTCTCCATAAGTTTTTTGAGTTTCCATTTTTCAGATATATTTTCATCCATCCATTCAAATATTGGTAAATTACTATTCACAGAATTAGTAGGTTTTAAATAACCTATATATTCATTGGCTAATTTATACGCTTCATTTGGTGATTTTACATACACTATACTTGGTTCTTTTAGTTCTTTAAGTAATTTAAATAATTCGTTCTTTTTTTGATTACCTTTCAGTGGTACATTATTTTTACGAACTTCAATTATATTAGTATTAACCAATGAATAGTCTGTCTTAAAAAAAATAACATTATATCTTTCAATAAATCTGTCTGAAAGTGAATTTACACAAGGTGTTAAAAACAAGGCTTGAGGTTTATAATCCATTATTTTCATTATAGAAATATTTAAAGCGTCTATTCTATCATCATTTCTTAAGTTACTAACTTTATAAAATTCGTCAACAATAAAAAAATCAATTTTAGGCAAACCTACATATTCAAGAACTCTTTCTGCCGTCAATATAAATATATTCCTATCAGTAGCTTTCTGTTTGGTGTTTATGACAATATTATAATAATCTAGATATTTACTCATGTTTTTTCTTGTTTCATCAATTAATGCAAGCGTAGGTTGAATTATTAAAATGTTACGATACTGTTTTCTGGCAACGAATTCTTCAATAAGAAGACTTTTGCCGAAACTTGTTGGAGCACTAACTGCAACATTTTTCTTTAAACTAACTGCCCTTTCAATTTCTTTTTGTTGCTCATGAAAATATATACCATTTAAAAAATCTGATTTAAAAAAAGCACTACGAACACTAGACTGCAAGGATTGATTATAATTTTCAATACTTTCAATTTTATCAATATAATAAGGATAAAAACCAGCTCTTTCAATCAAATCTAACCATATAGATTTAGCATCATCATTAACTTGATCCCAATTTTCTAGTACATTTATTAAAAATTTCCTTGCATCAGCTTTGTCAATAATAGAAGTATAATATTTAGTACAAATCCAATTATATTCAAAATATTTCAAATAGTCAGCATTAAATTTAACACTATCATTCATATTTGCTGCCCTCCTTTTAATTTTTGATGAAGAGAAGATACAAATTCTCTCTTATCATCCAAAGGAAATACCAGCAAATAAATATTAAGATGATTTATCCACGGATGTTGACTTAATAAAGTATTCATTTTCTCATCTAATTTGTTTACTTCTTTCTTTAATGTTTCTTCGAAATCATCTTTATTAAAATTAATTAAGCTGTAGCTTTCAAATGCAGCAAACAAACATACATTAATACTTGCTAATTTATCTAAAGTTTTAGTATGAGGATCCAACAGTTTTAAAATATAATCATCACAATCAATTTTAGAATCATGTATTCTATTTGTAATAATTTGAAATTCACTATCTAAAAAATTTATATTAAAATGATTTACCACATCATTTGCAAGTTCATTAATTGCTGTATATGGATTTTTATATAGTTTAGATTCTCCTAGCCATATAATTTTTTTAGTAGTATCTACATGAACTGCATCAAAACCATGTGCTACACAACCAGCACTATCTTTGAAATATATTTTGGAAATTAATGCATCTGCTCCAAAATACTCGTGTAAAAGATGGTATAGCAATAGCTCTCCAAATTCACCTCTTTTGATATATTTATCTTCTGTAGATTTAGAATCCAAGTATTCTCTACTAGCCTCTTGAATTTCTTTAATAGCATATATTTTATTCATAGCTTCTCTTACAGTTGGAACTAATCCAATTTCATTTTTTTTGCGATTCATCACGTCTGTTCCAAAAGCAAAAGCAGGAATATCATCAAATAATTCATTATAAAATTTGTCTTTTACTTGACCATAGCCATTATCAAGTAAATCAAAACTTATATAGTAAATTTGCAATTTATTATTGATTTTTATATTATTTGAATGCTTATGACTCATTTTTTCTCCTTCCCATTTTCATTCAATCTATACTTTAACAATTTATATCTAATCTAATATAATATTTATCTTTAACAGTGGAATATCACACTGTAATTAATCACTCAAATTTGATCTATTTTCAATATTTACACATTCAACAATTTCTTCAATATTGTAATCTAGAACAATACATATTCTAAGCAAAATATCTATAGTTACATTCTGCTAGATCTTCATTTTGTAAAATGCACCTCTACCCACTTTTACCTTTTCCATCAATTCGTTATTTGTCATGTCTAAATTAATGAATTTTTTGAACAATCATTATTGTAGGGGATACTTTTCATAGAACTTTTTATCCCCATCTTCTTTATCTTTAAATATGATGCTTTTTTCAGCGATTACCTTGTCTTCTAGGTGGAATTTACTCTCCTTCAATCTAATAAAAAATTCTGGATCTACCTTAGACATTTCTTCACTAAATATTTCTTCAAGTAGATTTATCCTATCCACCCTTCTTTGGAGTCTTCTTCTGTTAGTCCTATGTACTCGTCTATCCTCTGCAGTTGAAGCCTCTGCAAACAGTCTTGATCCCCACATTTTTTTACCATTAAATTTAATCAATTCATATTTGGTATTTGTAACGGCCCAACCTACAGATGATGTTCCTATGTCTAAACCTATAAAGTATTCCGTGTTCTTCCTAATCTCCTTAGACTTACTCTTATTATTAGCCTTATCAAAATCAATTACCTTACTCATGTTCTCAATCTCCTAATTAGTAATTTTTCAAATACAAATAAATTTTTATAAAATATTTTCCTAAAAACTTGACAAGTATAATTATTTAACTTATAATATACATAGATCATATTAGTCACTATATATGATTACATCACGAGTTCAAATAAAAATTTATTCAAATTGCCTTCGGGCCGCCCATTGTAGGGTTTAACTTGACTTATCGGTCAAGTTTTTTTATTTTCATATATATTTTTTCCTAAATTAATCTATATACTTATATATTTTTATCACAATATTATAATACCATAAAACGTTTTCTTTTTCTATAATTATATACAGATAATTATAATTATTTTATATTTTCTATCTATTAATAAAGAATCCCCTATTTATTATATCTATAGACATAAAAATGACCCCACTAGTCAATCAACTAACAGGGTCGGTATAATATTCCTATTTACTTTCCAATCAAGAGCTACATCAATGGTGCTACAAATCTCCACAGACACTGGACAATCCTAAGTGAAGTCGACCTTCCGCTAGCATACTTGTCCGTAACCTCATAGGACTGGTCAAACAAGTTTTCAAAGTCTGCCCTCATATCCATTATGCAGTCCACATTATACAGGAAGACCCCATTTTCAAAGTGGTGGTAAAGACTCCTGTAGTCCATGTTTATAGTACCTATAATGGCAGTCTTGTCATCAGATATATGCTGCTTTGCATGGATAAAGCCAGGCATATATTCATATATTCTTACACCATTTCTGGCCAGGCCACCATAGTATGACCTAGTCATCTTATATACGATTCTCTTGTCAGGTATACCTGGAGTCACTATTCTTACATCTACCCCCCTCTTGGCTGCTGACGATAGCTCTTCACTCATATTGTCATCTATCAAGAGATATGGGGTAGTAATATAAAGATAGTCCCTGGCATTTTTTATTTGGTTCATATAGGCATTTTCGGCCAGTAGTTCCTCTTTTAGGGGATTTTCTGCAAATGGCTGGATGATTATATTGTCTTCCTTCTTGTCTGGATGGTCCCCTTGCCCTCCATCCTCCTGATCAGTCTGCCACTGGTTGATAAAGAAGCTTATATCCTCATTTATACTTCTTGTATGCTTGCTGGCATGCCACATTTCCAAGAACATGAGGGTCAAGCTATCTACTGGCCTGCCCTCTATCTTTATACCAGTATCCTTCCAGTGACCATATGGATTTACTAGGTTAAAATACTCATCAGCCAGGTTATATCCACCTGTGAAGCCTGTCTTACCATCTATTACGCTTATCTTCCTATGGTCCCTATTGTTCATAAATACATTAAATATCGGGCCTATCTGGTTAAATACCCTACACTTTATTCCTTCTTCCTCTAGCCTATTCCTAAAGGACTTGTTTATAAATACAAGACTTCCTACATCATCGTATACAACCCTTACATCTACACCCTGTCTTGCCTTTTCAACAAGAATTTCCTCTATTTCTTGGAAGGATACAGAGTCCTCAATTGCATGGTATTCCATAAAGATAAACTTCTCAGCCTTCCTCATGGCTTCCTTCTGAGCCTCTATACCCTGCTTGGCATCTGGGTAGTATGTTACCCTACCTTCATTATATACTGGGAACCTGCCTATTTTAGATATATAGTGGACCTGGCCATATATATCTGGATCTGTTTCCTTGATACCCTCCAAGATATGACTATCATCATATAGGTAGTGGTATACCTTGCCTAGGATATGCTTAAATCGCCTTTTTATAGTGTACTTGGATATACGGCTGGCAAATAGGGCATATAGTATCAAGCCAGTTATTGGTAAAACCAATAAGAGTACCATCCACGGCATCTTCATAGCAGCGTTTGTATGCTTGCCATAAATCCTAATTACTAGAAGGAAGGCCAGGAAGTGAGTTATTCCCTCTGCTATTGGATAGATATCATTAATCCAATTAACCTCGTAGATAATCCAGATAATCTGTATTATAATGGCTATACCTGCTACACCAATCCTCACAATACTATTATTTTTCGTCTTTTTCTTTTCCACTAGTCCACCCCCTCTTAGCTAATTCAAGTATCTTACTATACTTTCCTACTATATATTCATACGATTCTGGCCTGTGGGGTAGGACACAATCAGTACAGTCTTTTATTCCATTTTCCCTGTATTTGAAATTGCCACCACACTGGTCTCCCAGTGTATAAAGTGGACAATAACAAAAGAGACAGTTAAAGTCATCTGGCCTTTCTACCCTGTGGCAGGGAAAGTATTTACAGTCCTTGTTTGCAAAAAATTTATATGAATTCTCCATCTATTAGTCCTTTCTCTGCTCCCTATCATTTCAACTCTGTAGGTCTTCTACATATCTATTATATCATACAAGGGGTACTTCTTTACCGGTCCATCCACAAACTATTTCTTCAAAACAAAAAGATGTATCCATTTTCATGAATACATCTTTTATACCTACTATAATCTCACCTATTAAATTTGATTTATTTTATCTTATTCTACATCTCTAGGCTTATATTTATCTGGTATCGCTTCCATATATTCTTCATTCTGTCTAATCCTGTCAGGATCCTTGAAGAAGTCCTTAACTAGACTAACTATTACTCCTGATAGGAATAGTAGTCCCACTAAGTTTGGTAGGGCCATTAGACCATTTACAGTATCTGAGATTGCCCAGATTGCCTGCAAGCCACCAATAGATCCTACAAATACCAATGGTATGTATATTAATCTGTATATCTTTACAAACTTTTCTCCAAGTAGGTACTCTGTACACTTTTCTCCATAGTATGACCAACCCAAAATTGTTGAGAAGGCAAATAGCGTTAAGCCTATAGATACTATGTAATGGCCACCCTTAAAGCCTGACTGGAATGCCTTAGTTGTAAGGGCTGCACCCTGTAGGCCTGATGTCCATTCTCCAGAAACTAGGATAACTAGGGCTGTCATTGTACATATAACTAGAGTATCGACAAATACCTCAAATACTCCCCATAGACCCTGTCTAACTGGATGGTCTGTAGTTGCTGCTGCATGGGCAATAGGAGCACTACCTAGACCTGCTTCATTAGTGAATACACCTCTAGCTACACCATTTCTCAAGGCCATCATTAGAGTTGATCCTGCAAAACCACCTGCTGCGGCATGGCCTGTGAAGGCTGAACCAAATATTAGACCAAATGCGTTTGGAATCTGACCTGCATTAATGCATAGGATTGCTATTGCACCAACTATATAGAAGGCTGCCATAAGTGGCACGAACTTTTCTGTTACCTGGCCAATTCTCTTGATACCACCTAGTATCACTATGGCTGTCAATACTGTAAGTACTATACCAACAACCTTCATATCTATATTAAAGGCTGTATTTAGTGACTGGGCTATAGAGTTTGACTGTGTCATGTTACCTGTACCCAATGCTGCAAGAGCACCAAATAAGGCAAATAGCTTTGCCAACCACTTCTGTCCTAGACCTCTTTCTATGTAGTACATAGGACCACCTGAATAGGCATTTGTCTTCTTGTCCCTTGTTCTATATGTCACCGCTAGGATAACTTCTGAGAACTTAGTAGACATACCTAAAATAGCTGATAGCCACATCCAGAATACTGCACCAGGCCCACCAACTGCTATTGCAAGGGCAACACCTGCTATATTACCTGTACCTACTGTAGCTGCAAGTGCTGTAGATACTGCCTGGAATGCTGATATTTCGCCTTCTCCCCCGGAATTCTTGCTAAACATCTTCATTACAGTATTTTTAAGTATATAACCAAACTTCCTTATTACTATAAACCTCGTTCTGAAACCTAGGAACAAACCTGTTCCAAGTAACATGATCAACATAGGCCATCCCCAAACAAAGTCTCCTATGGCCTTGTTGATCGCTAAAATACTAGACATATTATTCAACCTCCATCCTCATTTTTCTTTTTTTAAATAATTGCATCTGTTTACATACATTATTTTATATTTTTCATATGAAATTTATATAAAAATCTTATTTTTTAAAGTCGCTTAATAGTAGTAAATCTATCAAACCTTATAATAGCATCCTATTATTAGGTTTTACCTGTAAATTTAAGTGCTATTATCTTTTTATAGTAACGATTTCCTAGCCTCTTACTTTAAAAATTTTTTCTTATATAAATTTAGTCTTTTTTCTGACAAGTTTCACATATGGTTACTTTTTATACCGATAAAAAAATATTATTAGGTTTATTTTAATGTGAACAGATAAATTATTAGTATTTTACAATGTGAATTTAATATGAATTTTTTCAATAAATTCATTAAGAGCCCACTTGCTAGTATGTTTTTTATTCTTGTAATATGATATAATCGAATAAAATGTGGAAAAATAAACTAGATCGAGGAGGTGTCTTTCTAAGGGAAAGTTATGAATGATTTAAATATAAACAACGAAGACTTAATTAATTTAAGGGAAAGGGCCCTATGTGTTGGTCTTAACCTGACTAGCCTTGTAAAAAAACATGATGATATCGATATTGAGGACTCTATGCTAGAGCTAAAGGAGCTGGTCCAGGCAGCAGGTGCTGAAGTAGTGGGCGACCTGGTCCAGAATAGGTCAAGTATTGATGCCGCAACCTATATGGGGTCGGGTAAAATTGAGGAAATTAAGGCCTATGCTGAAGGCTTGGATGCCACTATGGTGGTCTTTAATGACGAATTGTCTGGTGCCCAAATCAGGAATATTGAGGATATAGTAGGCAAGAAGATAATAGATAGGACTACCCTAATCCTGGATATATTCGCCCAGCGTGCTCTTAGTCGTGAGGGTAAGCTCCAGGTCGAGCTGGCCCAGCTAAAGTACAGGCTACCAAGACTATATGGTATGGGTGGCCAGATGTCTAGGACTGGTGCCGGTATCGGTACTAGGGGGCCTGGTGAGCAGAAGCTAGAAAAAGATAAGAGGCACATTCTTAACAGGGCTGCCAATATCAGGAAAGAGCTAAAGGAGGTAGTCAAGATAAGGGATATTCAGAGGGCCCAAAGGAGCAAGAACAAGGTTCCAATTGTCGCCCTTGTCGGCTATACGAATGCGGGTAAGTCCACCCTGCTCAATGAGCTGATCAAAAGTCATCCTGACTACGAAAAGGACAAGGAGGTTTTTGTCAAGGACATGCTTTTTGCTACCCTTGATGTAACCCTAAGAAAGGCCCTGCTACCTAATAAGAAGGAATTTCTGGTAGTCGATACTGTAGGTTTTGTCAGCAAGCTGCCTCATGACCTAGTAGACGCCTTTAAGGCGACTCTTGAAGAAGTAACCTTTGCAGACCTTATACTTCATGTTATAGACGCTACAAATGCCAGCTCTGATATACAGAAGTCTACCACTGAGAGTGTTTTAAAGGACCTTAAGGCAGATGACAAGCACACTATTACCGTTTATAATAAGATAGACAAGCTAGACCTGGATATATATCCAAGGAACCAGGAGGACCTGGTCTACCTGTCTGCCAAGAAGAATATAAATATGGACAAGCTCATGGACATGATCCAAAAGGCCCTAGACAAGGATTCCTACCATGTCAAGCTCCTGCTTCCATATGACCAGGGCCATATCTTTAGTAGCCTTAGTGACAAATATGCTCTTGAATCCTTTGAATACCTTGATACAGGTATTAGTGTAAGCCTATCACTAGATGAGATAGACTACAACAAGTACAAGGACTATATTGAGGTCCAGCAATAAATAATTCCACAAAAAAGCTAGGCTGTTCATCTTATTTGAACCACCTAGCTTTATTTTTTTAGCTTTTTGTTTTAATACCTTTCAATCAATCGGGCCAATTTGATCCCAACTACGAGTTTATTATATCCATAATTTGGCTGTACTTGTTCTCGTAGTCCCTATGCCACTTGTCACACATAGCCTTGGCCTCATCCTCTGTATCGACATTGACATTGACATTCAAGACATTCTGGCGACCCTTGATGATTACCAGGTTGACAAGGTAAGAAGAGTCCCCCTGCATGCTGTAGTGAGCTTGTTTTTTTATCTGACTAGATAGGAGCTCTTCCTTGTTGTCCCTTATATAGTCATCTATCTTCTTTACAAAGAATTCTGGTATCCTATTTTGGAAGTATACCAAAACCTCTAGTCCACTCTGGGTAATGGCATTTAGCTTTGTATTATTCTTTTCATATGTAGTTATAAACTTTGCATCCATCATCTTTGGTAAGAGTGCCAGTAATACAAAGTAGTTTATAACACCTGTTCCCAAAATTATTTCTGTCAGCTGGGAATCTGTAAGATCTTCGTCCATGCTATTTAGCGTGTATAATACGATCAGTTTCTCTAATATTAAATCATCTGTACTATTATCTAACATGCCTACCTCCTATATATCTATTTCAAATTTCCAATTATAACTACTATTCTACCACACTTTTAAATATAATACTAAAATGCTCCAAATATATTTATAAATAAATATAGAAAATGTCCGTATTTTGTCCAAAACTGTGCTATAATTAACTTGTTTGATTAAAAAAGGATCCTTGTATATAGGGTCTTTTACCATAGATATAGGAGTTATTTTTTAAATGATAAGTTATAGGAAAAAAGCATGTAAAATCTTAGCAATAGGGCTTTGCCTGCCTCTTTTGATGCAAGCAAGGGCTGGCGCTGAGACAAGGTTTAGCGATCCCTATTCACGTTCTGCCATAGTCAGTGACATGGATACAAACAGGATCGTATATGAAAAAAATGCTAGCCAGGTAGTACCTATGGCCAGCCTAACAAAGATGATGACCCTACTGCTAACATTTGATGCCATAGCCCAAAAGAAGGTGGACTACAAGGATATAGTTACTATACTACCATCAGATGTCAACAGGGTCGGCACAAATATAAAACTAAATGCAGGTGATCAAATTAGCCTTGAGGAATTGATGAAGGGCATGATGATAGTATCAGCCAATGATGCAGCCCTAGCTATCAGCCACCATGTAGGAACCACATATGGTCAGTTTGTGGAAAATATGAATAACAAGGCCAAGGAAATAGGCATGAAAAATACTGTCTTCTACAACCCTAATGGTTTACCTACCAGTGTTAATGTAGGTGGTAATGTCGTGGGTGTTGAGAATAAGACAACAGCTAGGGATGTCCTAGTCCTATCCAAGTACCTTTATTCCACATATGGCAACCAGCTGACTGCTATAACAAATATGTCTTCCTATGTTAATCCAGGCAAGGCTATAAACGAGGAGAATACAAACCCCCTTTTACCCCTAATTGCTAATGTAGACGGACTAAAGACAGGCTTTACAGGTGCAGCAGGCTACTGTCTGGCCTACTCTATGAAGACAGACAAGGGCAATGGTAATGACAGCTCTAATAGACTAGTTGGAGTCAGCCTAGGAGCTTCAAGTAAGGAAAATCGTAAGCTAGCGTCCTACAATACGCTTGTATATATCAGTAGTCACTATAAGACTAAGTACCTATACAAGAAGAATCAAGTAATAGATAGGCCTGCCTTAAACGGTATTCCTTTTGCGAAGGTGAACCTAGTTTCAAACAAGGATCTTTACCTAATACAGAAGGATTCCGAAAAACTGAAAAAGACTATAAAGTACAATTCAGTTGATATACTTGCTGACGGGGACCAGCCACTAGCCAATCTTATATACACAGATGACAAGGGCAACCAGGTTGCATCCTTTGATATCAGTACGAGTAAGCCCCTAAGCAAGATGAACTTCTTTGAAAAGTTCCTTGTCAGCCTATGTACTATAATTGGCACTATCTTTGATCAGGTTTTAGACTTTAGTAATGGTCCAAGATATTTTATTTAGGATAATTTAGACCTTATTTTTTCAAATAATTAATTTGATATTACACAAATAAAAAACGGAGGTAGACTACTCAATTTGAAGTGCCATCTCCGTTTTTTATTATACTTATCTTATTACCATTGGCTGCATTTTTATTTTTGGCTACTACATCCTTCTAGCCAATACACATACTGAGTCATCTAACCTCT
>ERZ772930.538-NODE-538-length-11736-cov-23.8299_pt1 | contig 11736 bp, 7 predicted proteins | sample MGYA00511685_ERZ772930 | MGnify/ENA primary metagenome ERZ772930 (study PRJEB29015, sample SAMEA2738053) | human oral metagenome | biome: human oral; feature: human-associated habitat; material: saliva | place: China | collected 2226 ... | reverse complement strand
CCAGTACGGCGTTGCCTCGCCTTGCCGTACTATCTGTACTGTCTGCGGCTTCGTCGCCTTGTCCTGATTTAAAGTTAATCCACTATACATTCCAGTTCACTATCAATTTATTTTGAACATTTAAGGTCGTCTGAAAAAACTTTACAGAAATAAAAATTGTTATTCATTTAAAAACAGCAATTTCGTCGCGTCAGCATCTTCGTTGCGATATAATCATAAGCTTTACCAATCCGATAGATTGACAAAACATTCAATCTGCATCATTCCGGAACACCGAGCCAATGATAGAAAAACTGACCTTCGGCCTGTTTACCCAAGAAGATTCGCGCAGCTTCATGCGCTTGATGGCTTATATCCGCCCTTATAAAACACGCATCATCTTTGCTTTAATTGCTATCTTCGGCGTTGCCGCCACCGAAAGCTACCTCGCCGCCTTCATTGCACCCTTGGTCAACCAAGGCTTCGCCCCGCCTTCCGCGCCGCCCGAACTCAATACCGCAGGCGGCATCGTCGCCACGCTGCAAAATTGGAAAGACCAATTTACTTACCTGATTTGGGGGACGCCCAATAAAGTCTGGGTCGTGCCGGTATTTTTTATCTTTTTGGTCATCATTCGAGGCATCAGCCGCTATGTCAGCACATATCTGCTGACTTGGGTCTCCGTTATGGCAATCAGCCATCTGCGCCGCGATATGTTTGCCAAGATGCTGCAACTTTCTTCCAAATTCCATCAGGAAACCCCGTCCGGTACGGTTTTGATGAATATGGTGCAAATGGCGGAACAATCCATCAGCAACGCCAGCAATGTATTTATCGTGCTGACCCGCGACACCATGATTGTCATCGGTTTGGTCTGCGTCCTGCTTTATTTGAACTGGCAGCTCAGCTTGGTCGTCGCCCTGATGTTCCCGCTGCTGTCTTTGTTGTCCCGCTATTACCGTAATCGTCTGAAAGACATTATTGCGGGAGCGCAACTCAGTATCGGTACCATGAACAATGTCGTCAACGAAGTCCATCAAGGACATCGTGTAGTCAAACTCTTCGGCGGCCAACGTCAGGCTGCCGAACGCTTCACCGCTGTCAATGACACCATCGTCCGTCTCGGTAAAAAAATCACCCAAGCCACTGCCGCGCGTTCTCCATTCAGCGAACTGATTGCGTCGTTTGCTTTGGCTATTGTCATCTTTATCGCCCTTTGGCAGAGCCAACAAGGACATACCACCATCGGCGAATTTATGGCGTTTATCGTTGCCATGCTGCAAATGCTCAGTCCGATTAAAAACTTGGCGAACATCAGCATCCCCATGCAGACCATGTTTATTGCTTCTGATGCCGTTTGCCAATTCCTCGATACCGAGCCTGAAAAAGATAACGGTACAAAAATCCTGACCAATGTCGAAGGTCGTCTGAAATTTGATAACGTCGATGTCCGCTACCACACAGACGGTAAAAAAGCCTTGGACAGCTTTAATCTCGATATCCGCAAAGGCGAACGCGTAGCCCTGGTCGGCCGCTCAGGCAGCGGTAAATCTACTGCCGTCAACCTGCTTCCGCGTTTCGTCGAACCGAGCTCGGGCGCGGTTTATTTGGATGATGTAAATATCGAAGACATCAAACTCGACAACCTGCGCTCCCAGTTCGCCCTTGTTTCGCAAGATGTCTTTTTGTTTGAAGGCACGCTTTGGGAAAACGTCCGTTACAGCCGTCCCGATGCCACTGAAGAAGAAGTATTGGCAGCCCTCAAAGCCGCGAATTTGCAAGATTTGGTTGAAAGCTCGCCGCATGGTTTGAACCAACAGATAGGTGCAAACGGCAATCAGCTCTCCGGCGGTCAGCGTCAACGTGTCGCCATCGCTCGCGCCATTCTGAAAGACGCCCCCATCCTGCTTTTGGATGAAGCCACCAGCGCGCTGGACAACGAATCCGAACGCCTTGTGCAGCAAGCCCTCGAACGCCTGATGGAAAACCGCACCAGCATCATCGTCGCCCACCGACTGACCACTGTCGAACAAGCCGACCGCATTATTGTTATGGATGAAGGCCATATTGTCGAACAAGGCACGCATGGTGAGCTGATGGCGCAAAACGGTTACTATGCCATGCTGCGTAATATGCCAAAGCAGGCAGCAGGTTGATTTTCAGACGACCCGTCGGTCAGTTGAAGGACGATTTGTCTAAAAGGTCGTCTGAAAACACCGAATCGCAAGACAAGGAAGGCTGCCGAACAGACAGAAAGGAACTATCCGCATGAATCGTCAAGCCCAGTCCCCCACCGTCTCCGTGATGATTCCTTACTACAACTGTAAGGAATACATTGTAGAAACCATCCAGTCCGTCCTTAGCCAAAGCCATCAGAATTTTGAAATCATCATTGTTGACGACGGCTCCGACCCGGAACACGCCGATTATTTGAAGGGGTTTCTGGCGGACAAGCCCGCAATACGTTACGCCGTACAAAACAATCAAGGCGTTGCTGCCGCCCGAAACCATGCCGCGCGGCTGGCGGGGGGCAAATACTTCCTGTTTCTCGATTCAGACGACCTCATCCTGCCGGATTACATCGAAAAATGCGTCACGGTTTTGGAAAACAATCCCGACTGCAAGCTGGTGTATCCGTTGGCGGAATATTTCGATGCGCAAGAAGGCTTATGGAATCTGCCGGATTATGACGGTTTGGAAAGTCTGTTGAAGGGGAACCGTATCCCTATCATTTCTATGCATCGTGCCGAGGATTTCGTCTCTTTGGGTGGGTTTGATGAAAACCTGACAACACATGAAGATTGGGATCTTTGGATACGCCTCTTAAGCAACGGCGGAACCGTTATCCGTATTCCGGAAGTATTGTTCCGCTACCGCAAACGCCGTGACGGGTCATCGCTGATTAACCGCTTGGAACAAAATCCTGATTTAAACCGCGAAGACTGGCAAAAAGTCTACGAAAAAAACCGCGTTCTGTTTATGCAATATCATTTGGGATATTCCGACTGTATTCAAAAAATATCCTTATTAGAACAACAAATCCAATCTTTATCAGAATTAAACCTTCAATTGCGAGAAGACAATACCAATATGCAAAATCAAAACCAAGAATTACAGCATGTAATGGCAAAACTGCTGCAACAAACCGAACTGTCTGTCGAACAGACTGAATTTCTGCAACAGCAAATTGAAATGCTGTTGCGTAACAGTACCGTAGAAGAGCAATTAGAAGAACAAGAAAAACAAATCAAACTGCTGAAAAAACAAATTGATACCTTGCAGCAGGAAAAGCAATCGCTGGAGCAAAGTATTCATAAAGAAAACCGGAGATTGGCAAAATACAAAGGGTTGTGGACGGTTAAGGTATTCAAGCCTTTCGTTAAAACCGAACAGGCCATCAGCTCTGCCAACCGCTACCGCAAAGGCTTCCGTTTTTTGGTACGCGAGAAGGGCAGTATCGGCAAGGCATATCAGTTTTTACGCCGCCATTACAAGCAAACCCATTCGATTAAAAGCGTGAAACAGATATTGAAAGCCGTCAGTTCTGCATCGGCTTTTGAGCATTCGATTCAGGCAGACTCAATTCCGCAAACGTTTATCCATCGGCTGACCAAACACGCTGCCGACACGCTTGCGCCTAAAGTTGCCATCATTGCCGAACTTAGTATTCCGCAATGCAAAAAATACCGCGTTATCCAAAAGCAGGAAATGCTTGAAGAGCTGGGTATTCCTTGTTCCGTGACTTCATGGACGGACAGCAACGAAGCCAAGAAACAGATTTCTTTGGCAAGTTTGGTGATTTTCTACCGCGTTCCCGGTTTTGACAGCGTAATGGATTTAATTGCGGAATGCCGTCGTCTGAACATCAAAACATTATGGGATGTTGATGATTTGATTTTTGACGAAGATGTCCTGAAAACCAGCAGCACCATCAACTCGCTTGAACCGGCTGAAAAAGAAGGCGTAATCAACGGCGCGAAACTTTACCGGCAAGCCATGTTGGCGTGCAACGAAGGCATCGCTTCGACTTCCGGGCTGGCAAAAGCCATGAAGGAAGCAGGTTTGGAAACCATTTATGTGGTTGAAAACGCGTTGGATGATGAAACGCTGGCAGCGGCACGCAGCATTGAGGGTCGTCTGAAAAAACAAGAAGACGGTTTGATTCGGATTATTTACGGGTCGGGCACCAAAACGCACAACATCGACTTTTTGGAAGCCGCTCCCGCACTTGCCAACATATTGAAAGAAAATCCGAATGTCAGGTTCAGGATCATCGGCTATTTGGAGCTGCCCGAATATTTCGATGAAGTACAAAGCCAAATCGAGCGCATCCCATTTTGCAACTATACGGAATACCTGACTTATTTGTCCGAATGCGACATCAGCATCGCGCCTTTGGAAAACTTCGTTTTCAACGATGCCAAGAGCAACATCAAATACCTTGAAGCATCGATTACCAAAGTGGCGTCCATATGTTCGCCAAGGGCGGCTTTCGCCGATGTGATTGTTAACGGCGAAAACGGCTTTCTGGCAGACAACGAACAGCAATGGCATGAAGCGTTCGACACCCTGATTCAAAATTCCGAGTTGCGCGACAGTATGGCGCAGGCGGCATACCGTACGGTCACGGAAACATACAGCCCGCAAGCCATCGGCAGCACGCAGCTTGCATTCGCCGTCCGTTTTGAATCTGCAGCAAAAGGGAAAACCAAAGTCTTATCGTTTAATGTTTATTATTATCCGCAATCGTTTGGTGGGGCGACCATCGTTGCCGAGCAACTGAACAAACTGCTTGCCGATGAAGAAGCCTACGAAATATATGCGGTAACGACTTTGCCGATGAAGAGCTGGCTGCCGCCGTACAGCGTTATCCGTTATGAATACGGCAAAGTGACCGTGTTTGGCGTTGCCGTTCCTTCAGAAGATGCAGCCGCCCACGAAAACCCGCGTTTTGATGCAGCTGTCAAAGACATCATCGAACTCGTACAGCCCGACATCGCTCATATCCACTGCATTCAAAGCATGGGCGTCGGTATGGTCGATATTTGTCGGGAAGCTGGTGTCAAAACCCTCGTTACCCTGCATGACGCATGGTGGATTTGTCCGAACCAGTTCATGCTTGACGAAAATGAAGTCTTCCGCGAGCAATGGAATACCGAAGACGAACGGAGCAAAACCATAGCCCGCGCCTTGGCAAAAATCGATATGTTGCTTGCGCCCAGCAAATATTTTGCCGAACTGCATGAAAAAACCTTGGGCAGGAACGTCCTCGTCAACAAAAACGGTGTTACCCGCCCCTTGGGTCAAATATCCAAACGGAAAAAAGACGTTATCCGCTTCGGCTATGTCGGCGGAAAAACCAAAATCAAAGGCGTTCATCTGATTTTGGAAGCTTTCAGGAAATACCGTTTCCCCAATACCGAACTGGTTGTCGTGGACAATATGCTCAACGTCGGCGCACGTTCGTTCTTTGATAGCGATTTCGACGGCGTGGAACGCTTCCGTATCGAACCTGCTTACAGCCAAGACACCATCGACTATTTCTTCTCGGAAATCGATGTTTTGCTGTTCCCGACCCAATGGAAAGAAAGTTTCGGTTTGACGGTCAGGGAAGCAGTGTTGCGTGATGTTTGGGTAATCGCCACGGATGCAGGCGGTGTGTCCGAAGACATTATCGACGGCGAAAACGGCACGGTCATTCCGTTTGACAGCGGCGTGGAAGAATTGAGCCGCGCCATTGCCGAAGTTTGCGAACGCTATCAAGCAATGGACGACGGCGCAGTCATTGAACTGCCGAAAAGCCATATTCGGACTTTTGCGGAACAAAAAGACGAATTGGCAGGCCTATATCAAGAAATACTGTCGAACCAAGCAGATTGATGTTTTCAGACGACCCTTTCGATGGCAGCAAAGGGTCGTCTGAAAATGACAGCGAATGAACTTAATCCCGTACGGTGTTGACTTATCGAAACTAATTTTCACTGCATTAAAGCACCTACAATTAACCACACCACACCTAAATCATGAATAAAACCATCATCCTAGCCGTTCCCTATATGTACGGGTTGGACAAGTGCATAGAGAAAAACCTGCGCTTCCACGGCTTCAATATCATCAATCTCTGTTACGACGACAGGGACTCATACTATCCGCACATAGGCTGCCGTATTCTCGGTTTGTATCATAAACACATTAAAAAAGACGGCGATTACAAGAAAAAACTGAAATATTCCCGCTACCGCAAGCAGATAACCGAAAAACTGGCTTCCTTGGAAGGCGGCAAAGCAGACTATGCCCTCTGCCTCCGCGCCAATATTTATCCCAAAGAAATCATCGCCGCTATCCGAGAGCACAGCAAGATATGCGTTAACTATCAATATGACGGTATCGACCGTTTTCCCGACATCATCGAATATTTGCCTTATTTCGACTGCTGCTGGGTGTTCAATAAAAACGATGTGGAGAAATACCCCCAATATCATTTTAAAGCAACCACCAATTTCTATTTCGATTTCCCGATTGAAAGAGAGGGGAGGGTGGAAGGTCTTTATTTTTTAGGAGGTTATGAAGAACGAAGAGAACATCAAACCTCCGTTTTTCTCGATGAAGCACGCAGACTGGGGCTGTCTTTGGATTTCCACATCTACTGCAAAGACGACCGCGCAAGCAAAATTTTCGGCAACGACGGCATTACCTATTTGGACAGACAAAGCATCCTGAGCTTCGAGCAAAACCTGCAAAAGGTCAAAAACTGCCTGGCAATCGTCGATTTTGTCCAATTTGAAAATTACGGCCTGTCTTTCCGCGTATTCGACGCCCTGTGTTTCGACAAAAAACTGATTACCACCAATCAGGCCGTAGCGGAATGCGACTTCTACCATCCCGACAACATCTTCATTTGGAACGGAGAAAGCCTTGATGGATTGGAAGACTTTTTCAGACGACCTTACCATCCCGTTTCCGAAGAAATAAAAAACAAATACGCCTTCGGCAACTGGGTTCGCCGAATCCTCGACATATCAGACAAAGCATAAACAGACACCATGCCGACCGAACAAAAAACGATTATCTTGGGGATGCCTGCCGACAACCAAATCTACCGCGTCATCGAAGCCGCCTTAAATCATCACGGCTTCAACGTCGTCAGCGTCGTCATGGACAACCTGAATTTCCGCTATCCTTCCCTTTCCAGTCGTCTGAAAGTCAAATTCAGACAACTGGTGCTGCGGGACAAAAACGCCAAAAAAGACTTTAAATCCGCCCAATTGATCCGAGACGTCGAAAATAAACTGGCAGCGCACGGCAAGGCGGATTATGCCCTGTTTATCCGCGGCGATATTTACTCGCCCGAGTTTCTGGATATGATTAAACGCCATACCCGTCCCGGCAATATAGTCAACTACCAATGGGACGGCATCGACCGTTTCCCCGCCATTTGGGATTGCGCCGACCGGTTCGACCGTATTTACGTTTTTGATCCCGCCGATATGCGAAATCCGAAACATCCCTTCCTGCCGACCACCAACTTCTATTTCGACCACGATGTCAACCTGCCCGAAAACCCGCCCAACGATTTCTATTTCATCGGCTGGCATATACCCGACCGCGCCCCGATTATTTCCGCGTTCGGCAAAGCGGCCGAAACGCTGGGCTGGAAGCTTGACTTCAATATCGGCTGTTTGAATACCGACGTCGATACCCTCCGCCGTTTTTATCCTACGGAAAACATCAAAGTCTTCATCGGCATTAGAAGTTTCGCCGACAACATCGAAGCCGCCAAACAGGCAAAAATCCTGATAGATTTCAAAACACCCGTTCACAACGGCCTCTCGTTCCGCCCCTTCGAAGCCCTCGGTTACCGCAAAAAACTGATTACCACCAACGCCGAAATCAAAAAATACGATTTCTACCACCCCGACAACATCTTCGTTTGGGATGGTAAAAGTTTGGACGGTTTGGCAGAATTTGTCGCCAAACCCTACTGCGAACTGTCGCCCGAAATCTACCAAAAATACAGTTTCAGCAACTGGTTGCGCTATATTCTAGACATACCGCCCCATCAAAAAATAACTCTGCCCGAATAAACGGAGAGGTCGTCTGAAATTTGCCGATATAGCAGATTGAAATAGGCAATTCCAGCACCGTCATTCCCGCGTAGGCGGGAATCTAGAGATTTGAGATTACGGTAATCTCTAAACATCTCTGAAAGATTAAGATCGGGATTCCCGCCTACGTGGGAATGACAGTACAGAGGTTTCTTATTTCTTATTTTGTTTCAGACGACCTCAAAAATTAGATTCATCACACTATTTATGCTATAAGGTCGTCTGAAATGAACAGACTCCATTCCCAAAACAAGGAAGTAAACATGAGTACACAAGATTTAAGCGGCAAAATCGCATTGGTAACAGGCGCATCGCGCGGTATTGGCGCGGCGATTGCCGACACGCTGGCGGCGGCAGGTGCCAAGGTCATCGGTACGGCGACCAGCGAAAGCGGCGCGGCGGCGATTAGCGAGCGTCTGGCGCAATGGGGCGGCGAAGGCCGTGCATTGAATTCCGCCGAACCCGAAACCATCGAAAACCTGATTGCCGACATCGAAAAAGCGTTCGGCAAGCTGGACATTCTGGTCAACAACGCCGGCATCACCCGCGACAACCTCCTGATGCGTATGAAAGAAGAAGAGTGGGACGACATCATGCAGGTTAACCTCAAATCCGTGTTCCGCGCCTCTAAAGCCGTCTTGCGCGGCATGATGAAGCAACGTGCCGGCCGCATCATCAACATTACATCCGTTGTCGGCGTGATGGGTAATGCCGGTCAGACCAACTATGCCGCGGCAAAAGCAGGCTTGATCGGTTTCTCCAAATCCATGGCGCGCGAAGTCGGCAGCCGCGGCATTACCGTCAACTGCGTCGCCCCAGGCTTTATCGACACCGATATGACCCGCGCCCTGCCTGAAGAAACCCAAAAAACCTTCGAAGCGCAAACTTCGCTGGGCAAATTCGGCGAAGCGCAGGACATTGCCGATGCGGTATTGTTCCTCGCTTCCGACCAAGCAAAATACATTACCGGTCAAACGCTGCACGTCAACGGCGGTATGTTGATGCCTTGATTCGGCTTGGAAAATAAAGAAGGTCGTCTGAAAACGGATTTCAGACGACCTTTTTGTTTTGTTTAGTCTGCTTGCAGCAGTTGCTTGTTGAGTTCCGCCTGTATCAGCAGGCCGTGGGCGAAGTTGCGGCTGTCGGCGAGGATGAGTTTGCCGCCGTAGCGTTTGGCGATGGCATCGGCGATGGAGAGTCCGAGTCCGGTGCCTTGCTGTTCCGTGCCGAGTATGCGGTAGAAGGCGTCGGTTACGCGGCTGCGTTCGGCGGCGGGGATACCGGGGCCGTCGTCTTCCACCCAGATGGTGAGGGTGGTCGGGGTCTCGCTGAAACCTATGTCAATGCGGCCGCCTGCGGGGGTGTAGCGGATGGCGTTGTCGGTGAAGGTTTTGATGAGGGTGTAGATTTCGGTGTCGTCGGCACGGATGCGGAGGTCGTTTTCAACGGCGACGCCGATGTCTTGCTGTTTGTTGAGGGCGAGGGGCATGAGTTCTTGCAACACACGGCGGAACTGGGCTTGCAGGCTGATGTCGGTCAGGTTGCGTTGGGTTTCGGAGCCTTGGGCGCGGGCGTGGGTCAGGAGCTGCTCGAGCAGGTGGCGGTTGCGCTGTATGCTTTGGAGGATGAGTCCGGTCTGTTCGCGGGCTTCGTCCGATTGGGGCAGCTTGGTGAGCCGTTCTGCCTGAAGGGAGAGGGCGGTCAGTGGGCTGCGCAGTTCGTGGGCGGCATCGGCGATGAAGCGTTGCTGGCGGCGGATGTTTTCGCCTGTGCGTTGCAGCAGTTGGTTGATGGCGGTAACGAAGCCTTGTATTTCGCTGGGCACGCCTTCTCCGTCCAGCGGCGAGAGGTCGTCTGAACGGCGTTTGCCGAGTGAGGCGGAAAGGGTTTTGACGGGGCGCATGGCGCGGTAGGTGATCCATACGGTCAGCAGGATCATGAGGGGCAGGGCGATGAGCAGCGGGAGGACGCTTTGGTAGGCGGCGGTGGCTGCGAGGTCGTCGCGGTATTCGGTTTCTTGGAGTACGGCGATTTTGCCTTGCGGGGTTTGGCGGATGTAGGCGCGGTATTCGTCGTCGTCATCGTCGTCGTCATCAACGCTGCCTTTGATGGTGTGGAATCCTTCGCCGAGTGTGTCGGACAAAGGGACGGTGTCTTCTTGTCCGAAGGTTTGGATAAGGATGTGGTTTTCGCTGCCTATTTGTGTGTAGTCGGTGGTTTTGGGGTTGATGTAGGCGGCGGTTTGGCGCAACAGGTCGTCCTGAAGCTCTTCGGCTTCATGGTAGGTTTGGTAATAGGAGAATGCGCCTGCGATGATGGACAAAGGCAGGAACATCAGTATCAGGGCGATGCTGATACGGACTTGCAGGGATTGTTTGAGGGTCTGGATAAAGTGATGCATAGTGTGTTTGGTGGGGCTGTTTTAGGTTTTGCTATAGTTGATTAACTTTAAACCAGTACGGCGTTGCCTCGCCTTAGCTCAAAGAGAACGATTCTCTAAGGTGCTGAAGCACCAAGTGAATCGGTTCCGTACTATCTGTACTGTCTGCGGCTTCGTCGCCTTGTCCTGATTTAAAGTTAATCCACTATATTGATTATGGCATGGGCGGGTATGGATGCGCGGATTGGGGTTTCAGACGACCTCTTTGGCGACCAGCCAGCCTACGCCGCGTACGTTTTGGATGTGTTCTTTGCCGAGCTTTTTGCGTATGGCGTGGATGAGGAAATCAACGGCGTTGCTCTCGACTTCTTCGCCCCAGCCGTAGATTTTGTCTTCAAGGTCGCTGCGGGAGAGGATGATGCCGGGACGCATCATCAGGGCTTGGAGGACGGCAAATTCTTTGTTGCTCAGGAGGACGAGTTTGTCTTGTCCTTTGACTTCGACTTGGTAGGTGGCGGGGTTGAGGGTGAGCGCGCCGTTGGTCAGCAGGGTTTGGCTGTGGCCGCTGTGGCGGCGCAGGACGGCGCGCATACGGGCTTGCAGCTCCGCCATGTCGAAGGGTTTGACGATGTAGTCGTCGGCGCCGCCGTCCAGTCCGTTGAGGCGGCTGTGGAGGTCGTCGCGGGCGGTAACGATGAGGACGGGGGTTTTGCTGCCTTCGTGTCGGATTTGGGTGAGGACGTCCAACCCGTCTTTGCCGGGCAGTCCGAGGTCGAGCAGCAGCAAATCATAGTTCTGCGCCTGAAGGGCGGTAGAAACTTGGCTGCCGTTTTTGACCCAATCGACGGCATAGCCGCTGTCTTTGAGGTTGGCGGCTACGGCTTGTGCAATCATGTTGTCGTCTTCTGCAAGCAATACGCGCATGGTGTTCTCCTTAATCAGCGGGAAGGATAGCAGGGGAAAATTAGGAGGGGTTTAGCGGGAGGTCGTCTGAAAGGGGCGGCTGGTTTTCAGACGACCTTTTGTTGCTTTTCCGTACTTGATTGGGTTTCCTTCGGCGTGGGTTCTGCCGGGTATGGTGGACATTTTCTTCTAAAGGAATACTGCACTTGAATAGTCTGCCGATTTTGCCAAAAGGTCGTCTGAAAACCACGATTCCGTTTGAACTGGCCCCCAAATCTTGGACACTCATAAAAGCCTATTCAGGCGCTCTGTGCAAGCTGGGTTCTGTATGCGACAGGACTCAGCTTTTTCAATTTCAAACTGCAACGC
>ERZ772930.533-NODE-533-length-11778-cov-2.95871_pt1 | contig 11778 bp, 10 predicted proteins | sample MGYA00511685_ERZ772930 | MGnify/ENA primary metagenome ERZ772930 (study PRJEB29015, sample SAMEA2738053) | human oral metagenome | biome: human oral; feature: human-associated habitat; material: saliva | place: China | collected 2226 ... | reverse complement strand
AGATTTATTACATCTCCAGAACTCATCTGGCCAAAATCGGACCCTTGAGGCTCAATCTTCGTATTTTCTGTAATCTCTTCTTGTTTTACTGGTGGTTTTTTCGGCTCTGCATTTGCAAGCCAATCAAGATCATTATCCTTAGATTCTTGACTCAACTTCGCCAGCTCTGCATCAATTTCTTCAAGTGACAACTCTTTAGTAGGTGCCTCATTCGCCTGCTGAATTATTCTAGCCGCCTCTGGTATCGCCTGACTTGCTGGCACTTTCGCCACCCCTAAATCTATTCCCTGTCCACTATTTTTTTCACCAATCATCGACATAAAACCACCCCCCTCATTCTTAGGAGCCTCTTTTACAGGTTTCTCTCCTTCGTTTTTAATATTTAATCGCTCATCAATTTCTTTATCTACCTCTGCACCAGGACGACCGTACTTCTTTGCCGAATACTCACGCAAGGATTCGAATACCTTACGATCCTCCTTCCCCATTGGTGCTGGCAAATTCATTGTAAACGGCGCCGACGGCATACCATTCATCAAAACAGTTGTAATTGCATGATGATTTGGCTGCTTATGAAGATCCTCCGCCTTAAATACGGGCGTAAACACTTTTTCCAGCATTTCCGCATCCGTCACACCAACACGGCCAGCCACAATTGTACCAACATTACCAAGTACACCTTCACGAATCTTATCAGTCAACTGTGTCATAAACTGGTTCGCTACAATCAAATTAAGTCGGAATTTCCTCGCCTCTGAAAGAATCGACTCAAAAGATTCTGTTGAAAAGTTCTGAAACTCATCGACGAATAGACAAAAATCTTTACGATCATGCTCAGGCGTATCTACGCGCGACATTGCCGCCGTCTGGAATTTCATCACAAAGATCATACCAAGCAACTTCGAGTTTAATTCGCCAAGCTTACCTTTAGAAAGGTTCACTAGTAAAATCTTCTGCTGATCCATAATCTCACGGATATTAAAGCCTGACTTGATCTGACCCAGTACCCGCTTCATCATTGTATTCTGCTTAAATGGACTCCACTTAGAAGCAAACCACGTAATCACTTCACCCGCATCATTTGATTTTTGTGAAGCTGGAAATTCTTTTGTCCAGTAGTCAAACAAATCACGGTCAGTTACATATTTTAATTTATCAATCACTAAATCTTTATTAATAAATGGACTCGGGATATCCAAGAATGTAGCGCCCTTAGGGTCACTCATCAAAAGTAATGCCGCATTTCTAAACATCTGCTCACCACGTGGACCAAAAATACCAGTATGTCCAGGATCATATAGAGAATAAAGCATATTAATACCCTCTTGAACAATAAAGTCTTTCTCTTCCGGAGTCTTTGCCTCCAACATATTCATACCAATTGGAAACTCCATATCTGACGGGTCAAAATAAATCACATCATCAATACGATCCTCGGGGACCATTGATAGTAGCTCTTCCGTTACATCACCGTGCGGATCAATAAAACAAAAACCCTTACCTTCAACCATATCCTGATAGGCAATATTCTTCAAAAATACAGACTTACCCATACCTGAAGCACCGATTACATACATATGTCGCCTACGGTCGTTTACGCTTAATTTAATTTCTTTAACTGCACCACGATATTCATTTCGCCCAATCAACACGCCGTCGGTAATCAAGGATGCTGGTCCATCAACCTGCTTCGTCATCTGTCTTTCCACGCCACTTGACGGAATCGATGCTTGTGAAGGTAAATGAAAAATCGTCGCTAGTTCTTGCGTATTTAGTACAATTTTTTTATTCGAAACTGGGAAAAACCTGAATATGTAATCTGTTACTAATTGATCAACTTTCTTACTCAAATCATATTTAAAGCCATTCGAATTTGGCGAATCGAATTGTGAAAAAGCTGCCACTACACCTCCGACTAACCCCTCACTTCGAGCTTTTGATTTTGAATGTGCCACAATTCTAATTAAACATTCAAATGCAGGAAATTTTGCCTTAGTGTCAATCGCCTGAATTTCTTCTTGCTTCTTTTGTGATAATTCAGAATTGTGTTCATCCTTATCTTTTTTGTGTTCATCAGGAACTTCAAATGGCGCTCTAATTATATCCGTTAATAAATAAAGTATTCGGATTGGCAAGTTAGATCCCTTACCACTGAAACCTTTTTTTCCAGATTTAATATTTTTGATCTTTGTTTCTGCATTTTTAGACCAGCTAGAATCTAATGGCCTAAACATTACCTGAAGCCCCAACCCCTCACCAATTCGAACTTTAGAAAAGGCATTTAGTAGAGCCAATTGTGCGTCCCATTTCATTTCCTGAAATGTCAAAATTGGGTACTCAACCTCTTTCTTCATCACTAGCTCACCCCCAGATATGAAATTTTCAGCATTATACTGATTTCCCGTACCTTCACTATTATCCATACCATCTCTACTAAAAATATTCTCGACTTCCGTCTCTTCCAATCTAGCTGTTGGATAAGAAGTCAAAATTGCCTGCTTCACCGTTTCAGTCAAAACCGCCGGTACTACAGCATAATATTTTACAAACCCATCCACCGCCACGATTTCAAAGGAAAAATATTTTTGTCCATACACATGAGTCTTCATTCCAGCCTTTTTCAAAGTAGATGAAATAATCGTATACATAATCGTGGCTTGAGAAATCGCCTCATCATTTATGTCACGCTCATCTCTACCCCCACCCTGGATATCATCAGTTGATGGCGGTAAATGAATTAACATTGGAATCATTTTTAGAGCACGCTCAAATTCTTTCGCCTTACGTTTCTGTTTTAACATTCTAATAACTACAAAAATCGCCGCTGTAATTATTAGACCAAAAATCATAATTCCAACCAAAATACCATTATCAATTCTGGTACTCATATTATTTTTTGGTTGCAAAGTAGTCCCTTGCCCAACCTGCTGGTTCTGACTTTGAGTACTAGTAGTACTTGGCGAATCAACCACCTGACTATTTGGTTCCTGCTCCACAGGTTGTTGGTTACCACCCCTAAGCAAATTTTCTAATCTGTTACCACCGTTCATTATTCTGCCTACTCATTTCCCTGACCAAGTACTCTTCCATAACGATCGAGCAAAAGCTTGGCTGCTAATTCACGCTTTTTTCGGTATTTTTCGTTCGGATCCTTAATCTTCATAGCTTCACTAACCGCCTTTATAAACTCCGGCTCCAATCCGTCCATATCTTTTGCTTTAGGTAAATCTGTTCCTACGATTTTTCCTTCATCATCAAAAGTCATATTGCCCACTGTCACTACTTCCCCCAGTGGCGCTTGCGGAGTCTCCTCTGATGATAGAAAACCAGTAGCAGTCAAGCCGGCATTTCCCATCATATTAGCATTCTCATAAGCGTTTGGTGGGCCTTGATTTACAAGATTCATATTATTTGGTAACTGTTCGACGCGCTGCTCAATGCCCGCCTCCATTGACTCCTGGCTCATTAATGGATCAAGGTTATGCCTATTAGGGTTATACTGTGGTGCCTCAAAATTATTCCACTGTCCCATCATCTGCCCTGGCCCAACGTTACCATTATCCATACCTCCATTTTACCATATCCACTTTAATTTAATGTATTATTTTTACTCAACATTTTTATGAATTAATTATTTTATTCAATCGCAGACATTACACTAATTTCACCCCTGTAAATATTAAAAAAACAAAGCATAAAAGGAAACATTACAACATAAAAAATAACCCTCTCGGGTCTAATTTTCACTGATCTTAGTAAACAAAAATACATTAACAGCTACTAGTAAAGTTGGGCCTAACACTAATATTATTAAATTCCTCACACCTGAAGCAATTAAAACCAATACCGTAATTGGTAAAATTGCAATAATACCTGCATTAATGTAATCTTTCTTAATCATTACAGTTCTTGCAAAAAAAATTTTTACAAAAAATTTCATAAAAAAAGTAACAATTCCAAAAGACAGAAAATAAACTAAAACAAAGAAAAACAATATTCCAAGTGGCCCTATATTTGCCGGCGACGTCAAAAACAATATTGCTAAAATAATCGACAATACGACTAGTGATAAAATCAAAATCAATCGATTAATCATAACCATATTATACGTCATTTTAAAAACTTAAAGAACATAATCCTATATAAGAATCATCTACCCTTATTCCCTGATTCTCGTCATTTTAAAAATGAACCTGGATAAGTCTTATTAATAAAACTTATTTTATTTATTTAAAAAACACCTCATCTAGCCAATCTAGATCCTATAATGTACTCTCCCCTGGAATCTAGGTGGGTGGTTATCCGGCGCTAAAACATAAATAAATACCGCAACCATCTCCACCTAGACTATTTGACCGCTCCACGTATAGTGGGGCATCCGTCATAAGCTTCCCCTCATAGCTTTTAAATATCTCCACATTAAGCATGTTTAGATATCTTTAAAACCAACCTTTTAATTTACATTTAGATTCTCACAATCTTTTTATTTGTTGATTTTTATGTTTGTCTTTCGACACTCTTATACTAACATAAGATTCATTTTAAATCAATACAAAATACCCTATTTATATATGTATTTGCTACAACAATAATTAAAAATATAAAATTCTTCCCTATAAATAGATGTTTCAGTTCAATTTACATAATTATAATATTCACAACAAAAACTCTGAATTTTGCGCAATGATGTAACTTTTACTGTAAATTTTTACAACAAACACATGTAATTTACATATATTATTTTTACAACAAGAGCAAAAAATGCGTAGCTCTCGCTACGTCTTTCTTTTTCTCCTATCATTTAAAAAATCTTTTAATTAGCAACAAAATCGTCATATTTCAAATAAACATAATACAAAGAAAATTCTATTTATTTTTTTTAAAAATCGTCGCTCCATCACGTACAACTAAGGATCCTTCTGTACTATAATCAACTCTCCTCTTAATATAGATTCTTTAGGATTTCCTTACCAAAAATAAGAAAGAAAAGACCACAGCCTTTAAAAACCCTACAAATATCCTCTGTGCTTTTTATTACAGAAATAAACACTCAACAGCATTAAGACTAAGGCTGTAAAGCTTTCTACTCATCAAAACATTAATTATTATCATTAATACAGTCGTCCTTGTCTATTTAGGTTTTATATATTTTAAATAAAAAATCTCAAGTAATTTGAGACCTACATATTCATATCATAAAAAAAGAAAAGTCGGCCAAACTGCGAGGAATGCCGAACTTTTCTTATAGAGTGTGGAGTTTTTTGGCTATATTGTTTGTTTTTGGCTTTGAATAATTTTTTTATTCAAAAGCTACCTCTATATTACCGCTCTATTTCGCTTATGTCAACAACTTTTTGAATAAAATATTTATGAATTTTGGCTTCTTTTCCACACCCCATTTTTACTTCCCTCTATAAATAAAAAGAGCACCAGAGGTGCCTTTTAAACTGATCTTTTATGGTGGAGCTGCCGGATACTGCCTCCGGGTCCGAAAAATCTCCATGATATCATTCTACATGCATAGTTCTTTGTTTCATCTCGGTTATTCCTAGAAGCTGCAATAGAACAAAACTTCTAGAACCCATGATTTATTTTTCTAGGCAACTTGCATCACTTAGTTGCCCCTATTCTCTCTTTTATAACAATTTAGATCTTCCGAGAAACTATATCTAAACCGGCCTATAAAAAATTAGGCGTAAACAGGTGCGTAAAGCACGTGCTTTGAAGTTGTTTCTTCACTTATTCAATACTTACGGTATCAATCGTCATGCCTGATATCTGTTAATAATCCGTCTAAGCTTTGTCAGCCCCAACTAATTCTAATTCTAACATATTCTCCGTTTTTCTTCAATTTTATATCATAAGCAAGATATCAATCATAAGCAAGATATCTTTTAACCCCAGTTGTTTTATTTTTTTAACCATCTTTTTTATTCAAAAAGTGCATATTTTTCGACTTTCCTCACCTACCTCGTTATATTAAAAATATGATTACAAAAGTATATTCAGCTATTCCCTACGGCTATAATGGTAAAATCATCGAAGTTGAAGCTAGTCTTGTTAAAGGCCTACCGGTATTCAATCTCGTTGGCATGGCCGACAAAACTATCTTTGAATCAAGGGATCGCGTCCGTAACGCCATACAAAATTCTGATCTTACATTTCCGCTTCAAAAAGTCACTGTCAATCTCGCTCCCGCCAACCTAACCAAAACTGGGTCCACCCTCGACCTACCAATTGCCATCGCCATTCTTGCTGGCAGCAAGCAACTAACTCCACTTAACATAACGCATAAATTCTTCGTCGGTGAACTTTCCTTAAGCGGCGATCTTCGACCCGTCTTTGGTATTATCAATATCGTTGAGGCTGCCAGGGATGCTGGTTTCACCGAAATCTATCTTCCTAGAGAAAATTTAAACTCTGCTGCCATCGTAGACAATATTAAGCTTTTTCCAGTTCAAAACCTACGTCAACTATTTCTTCATCTCAAAGGCCAAACGCTTATAACTCCAGTTACTTCCCAGAATTATCAACCAGCCCGCTCGTCAACAACTATGAAATTCGACACGACACTTGATCAAGTTTATGGACTTAATTTCGCCAAGCGCGCCCTCACACTTGCCCTAGCCGGCCATCACAATATACTTTTTAGTGGTCCTCCGGGTAGTGGCAAAACCCTACTTGCCAAAACTATCCCGGCTCTTCTTCCTCGTCCCAGCGCCCATGAGCTCCTCGAAATCACCAAACTAAAAGAACTCTCTAAAACTCTCAATATCGTAGATTCTCGTCCATTTCGCTCACCTCATCACAGTAGTTCTACCTGCTCCATTGTCGGTGGTGGCAACCCCATCATACCAGGAGAAATCTCCCTCGCACATCACGGTGTTCTCTTCCTTGATGAACTACCTGAATTTTCTCGTCAAGTCATAGAGGCCTTGCGCCAACCACTCGAAGATCATCAAATTACAATCGCCAGAACCAAAGAAAAGGTCACTTATCCCGCAAATTTTATCCTGGTCGCCACTATGAATCCCTGCCCTTGCGGTTTTTATGGTAGTCAAATCAAACGTTGCACCTGCACTCCAAACGAAATTCAGCGCTATCAAAAGAAGATTAGTGGTCCAATTCTAGATCGCATCGATATTAAAGTTAACGTTCCATATTTAGGAAATCAAAAAATTCTCGATCAGTTCAATCTGACCACGCTTAGTTCTGCCCATGAGCAACCCCTAACTCACCATGTTATTAAAAATTGTATACAAGAAGCATTAGAGTATCAAAAATCCCGCTATCAAACAGATCAGCTCTTTAATGGAACGCTTTCTTCTTCCCAGATTACAAAATTTATTCATCTTAAAGACCCCGAGAAAAAGCACCTTGAGCAAGCCTCCAGCAAACTTCAACTATCCGCCCGTGCCTTGCTTAAAATCATTCGTCTTTCGCGCACTATTGCCGACCTTGATCACTCAAGCGATATTAAGATTCAACATCTATCGGAAGCCATTAGTTTTAATCAGCCATAACCAGATCGTAACTTAGCCTAACCCCTTGATAATCTCAGTTATTCTTGATATAATTCTATCTATTAAGGTTAAAAGAAAGGACTACCATTAGTATCAAAAATTCACGTACAAAAATCAATGGAGAAATCCGTTACGAATCTGTGCGAGTTATTGGAACTAATGGAGAGCAACTTGGCATTATGTCAAGCCGCGAAGCTCAGCTCCTCGCAAGAGAAAATGGCGTTGATCTAGTTGAAATTGCTGGAAACGCAAATCCTCCTGTTGTCAGAATCATCGACTGGGGTAAATTTCAATATCAGAAGATGAAAGAAGAAGCCAAGAATCGTAAAAAAGCTCGTGAAAAACAATCTGAGCTAAAACAAATGAAGATTGGTCTCAAAATCAGTGACAATGACCTCAATATTAAAATCCGCAAAATTAAAAGCTTCCTCGATGATGGCGATCATTGTAAAATTATGATCACTTTCCGGGGTCGTGAGCTTGCTCACAAAGAGCTTGGTAATACCCTACTTGATCGTATTTTAGCTGAATTAGCTGAAGTGGCTATCGTTGAAGGAAAACCACAATTTGCTGGACGCAACTTATCAGTCGGAGTTCGGAAGAAGTAATTTCCTACTTCCACGGTTCCCTGATCGCTCCTTAGCTCAGCTTGCCTGAGTACAAATATTAACTATAACTAAAAGGAAAACCTATGCCTAAATTAAAGACCCATAAAGGCACCGCAAAGCGTATTAAGATTTCCGGTACTGGAAAATTAATCCGTGAACGCGCCTTTGGTAACCATATCCTTGCTAAGAAGTCCAAAGCAAGAAAACGCAATATGAAAACTGCTGGTGCAGTCGAAGGTAAAATTGCAAAAAACATTAAGAGTGCATTAGGAGTTTAATCATGAGAATTAAAAGAGGTGTCGCTGCACGCGCAAAACACAAAAAAATCCTAGCTGCCGCTAAAGGTATGCAACATTATCGTACACGAAGTTTCCGTCTTGCCAAACAAGGTGTCATCAAGGCTCTTCGCTACGCTTACCGTGCCCGCCGTAATCGCAAACGCGACCTACGTGCTCTCTGGATTACTCGCATCAACAATGCATCCCGTGAGCTTGGTCTAAGTTATTCTCAGCTTATCAATCTTATGAAGAAACAGAACATCACTGTTGACCGCAAAATCCTTGCCGAGCTTGCTGTTAATCAACCTTCTGCTTTCAAAGCTATTGTCGAAAAAGCTAAACAGGAGAATAAGTAATGGCTATTTGTGAAATCACCGGTAAGGGCAAGATGTACGGACACAATGTTTCGTTCTCACAGCATAAAACCCGTAAAGTATTTAAACCAAATATTCAAAAGAAAACCCTCATCATCGATGGTAAAAAGATTCGTCTAAATGTTAGCGCTGCTGCTATTCGTACCCTCAAGAAAAAAGGTTTTCTTAAATAATTAGAAAACAAAAAAATAGACCCTTTGCGGGCCTATTTTTTAAGTCTTTATTAAGCCGGGTTCTGTAACTTATGTTCTATCGATCCCCTATCACAAGATAACCATAACGGGGGGATATTAGATAAGCCGACAGTCATCTATCTAGACATCTTGTTGCCAAAATGTTCAAGCGGTGAGCGTGCATCCTCGAACAAAGGTTCTCTAGCACTCCTTGCAGCCAGTAGGGTTTACCATCGTCTATGTCACCATAGTACGCCGTGAGCTCTTACCTCACACTTTTCACCCTTGCCCGAAGGCGGTATTGTCTCTGTGGCACTTTCCCTATTTTTAAGTTTTTTGATGTATCACTACACTTCTAAACGATCAAACGGTCGCCGTTAACGACTACTGCGTTCTATGCTGCCCGGACTTTCCTCTTGGTTGTACCAAGCGACTGTCTTGCGGACTCTTGAATATCCTATCATAAATTGCATCTAAAAGCTAGAATTCAAAATGTCGATCTATCGCCTTATTCGCTTCACTATCTGCAATTATGTTTCGCTCCCTCTTTACGTGCGTAAATGCCACTGTGTCAAAACTTTGAATAAGTCTATTAATGTCATTATAGATTGGCAGAATATCATTATTCTTAACTTGATATATTCCATTCATTTGATTCACCATCATTAAATTGTCCGATACAAAGCGTACCGTCTTAAAGCCAAGTTCAATCGCTTGCTCACACCCTTCTTTAAGAGCATAATATTCTGCTACCCTAGAAGTCGCAAATCCAATAAACTCCCCACCTCTTTTGAGCTCTCGACCTTCCTCACTATATATCACATATCCAATTCCCGACGGCCCAGGATTCCCCCTTGAAGCTCCATCCGTGTAGATAATTGGCCCATTAGCAGCACCCCGAAGCCCCACCGTAACTTCACCACTCTGCCTGTTACCTGTCTTTCCAAGCTCAATTCCAAGTACTGTAGCTGAGGCCTCCTCGAAACTTAAATTAGAAAAGATATCATCATTAAACCCTAAAAATTTATACGATGAATATTTATCACTCAGTTCAATCTTATTAGTTTCATTATCCTCAACGTCAATATCATATATAATATATAAACTATATATTTTTGAGGCATCTTCATACTCCGTAAATGTGATTACGTCTCTAATTTTCATTTTCTTAATAGTCAGCGACAAATCCTCATCTACCAACCTCGCTATCGCCTCTTCTGGCTGCTCCCCCACTCGAATCTTGCAAACTGGCAACTCCCAGACAGTAGATATATCCGCACGCCCCTTATTCTTCTTTAGCACCAAAAAATGATCCGCTTTCCGAATCATTCCAGCTATTCTAATTTTCTGCTTCATACCCACTCATATCTTGAAAAAATCATAAACCCTAGTGACCTGTTTTTCCCTGTAATAAATACAGGTGGGTAGAATCTTATGTGTATCTCCACGGAGATAACACCGCGAAACCCCTGAAACATGACTATTCAGGAAAATCATGCCGCCACTAGGGTAACTTAATTATAGCATACCTTATTTATTTATTTTACACCCACAATAAAATAAAAGAATTTCAGTATAGAGACCATTATACTTGAAGTAAAAATCGACAAAGAATTTCCAAAAACATATACCAAAATCAAAACCAGAAAAACCCCCATACCTTTTTCAATCCTATCAAATAAGTCCCTAATAAAGTCAGGCGCCAAAGCGTAGGCAATCCTCGAACCATCGAGTGGTGGAATTGGTAATAAATTAAAAATCATAAAACCCAAATTAGCTAAAACTAACTGCTTAAAGAATAATCCTACATATCCACCGGCCACCAAGCCACCACTTAGATGGCCGATTAAAAACCCAACAAGAGCAATCAGGAAATTTACCAAAGGTCCAGAAAATGCAACTAACGCCATCCCCCATTCACCTCCCTTAAGCCTTTTCTGCGCTACAGGAACAGGCTTGGCTCCTCCAAAAATCGGCCCACCACTAATAAATAACAACAGTGGCACAATTATCGACATTACCGGATCAATATGTGAAAATGGATTTAATGATAATCGCCCTTCTTCTTTTGCGGTATTATCCCCCAGAAAATACGCAGTATAAGCATGAGCCATCTCATGTAGGACCATTGAAAATAAAATAATAATAAATACAATGATAATCGCAAAAATATCAAAATTCATATCAAAATTATAGCATATTAATTAACCATCATATTTTTCAACAACACAATTTTATTTAGATTACTGAACACATTTTTTACTCAGTATCATTTTTAATGATTTTCTATCCAGAAATTGTACACAAAAACTTATTATTCTGAATACATTTTTTAAGTAATTTTACTTTCTATAATAACTTAAAAAAAGAGCCCTCTATCTTTTGAACTCTTTTTTTAAATTCATCCCCTCACTATCTATTACTAATCTTAATTTAAAGCAATTACTTCTTGTATTGCAGGAAGATCCTCTATCTTTTTAATCTTAATTTTCTTCTCCACTCTACTTGAAAGTTTTAATTCAGTCACCATACCGTCAATATTACCTGTAGCTACAATTATTTTAGGATTAATATCCTTAATTGCCTTCACTGAACTCGTACATAGAATGTCGGAAATACCTAACTCATCCAAGTTTTCATCAAAATCACCAATAATGCCGATATGGACTCCGCCTACTTCCACATCATAAATTGTTTTAGTATGTTTAGCCACACTAATACCTCTAATTGTTGCTTCTCCAATCTCAAATTCACCAGGACCTACAATCTCCCCTACAGCTAGATCAGCCATAATCACCCCATTAACAAAATCAATCGTCACC
>ERZ772930.526-NODE-526-length-11883-cov-6.84063_pt1 | contig 11883 bp, 10 predicted proteins | sample MGYA00511685_ERZ772930 | MGnify/ENA primary metagenome ERZ772930 (study PRJEB29015, sample SAMEA2738053) | human oral metagenome | biome: human oral; feature: human-associated habitat; material: saliva | place: China | collected 2226 ... | reverse complement strand
TGTGTCGACCACCGCGGGTATTATCCCCGCGGACGCGCCGCGCCTGGCGATCGCAGTGGTTCTCTACAACCCGAAGGTGGCGTCGGTCTCATCTGATTCGTCAGCCCCGCTTTTTGGCGACATTGCGCGAACGGCGGTCGCCAACCTGGGTATCCCCGCGTCTACGGGGTCAGCTAACCTGTATCCGACGACCCCGTGAGTCTGAAGGAGTAAAGCATGCAGGCATCAGCCCAGTGGATTGCTGAGGCAGTGTCGGGTCGCCTCGTGGGGAACGACGTTCCCGTGACGGGGCCCGTGGTGACGGATTCTCGCGAGGCTCAGGCAGGGTCGCTCTACGTTGCGCGCCGCGGTGAGAGCGCCGACGGTCATGCGTTCGTGTCCGGTGCGGTCGCGCGCGGCGCGGTCGCCGTCATCGTCGAGCACGAGGTCGAGGAGGCCGTGGCCCAGATCGTCGTCGAGGATTCGACCGAGGCACTGGGGTTGCTGGCCCGCGCACACGTCGAGAAGCTGCGCAGTGGCGGCGACCTGGATGTCATCGCGATGACCGGCTCCGTGGGTAAGACGACCACTAAGGACCTGCTGCTCCAGATCATGAGCGAGGACGGGCCGACGGTCGCCCCCAAGCTGTCCTTCAATAACGAGGTCGGCCTGCCGCTGACCGTGCTGCTGGCCGAGGAGACGACGCGTCACCTCGTCCTTGAGATGGGTGCTTCAGGGCCCGGCCACATCACCTACCTGACGGACATTGTCGCCCCCGACGTGGCCATCGAGCTGTGTGTGGGCCATGCCCACGTGGGTGGCTTCGGCGGTTTCGAGGGCGTTGCGGCTGCGAAGGCTGAGCTCATCAAGGGAACCCGCCCGGGCGGTCCGGTCATCCTCAACACGGACGACCCGAACGTCGAGGCCATGGCGCCTTTGGCAACCGGACGTGTGATCCGCTTCTCGGCCTCGGGCAACGAGCGTGCCGACGTCGTTGCGCGCGACGTGCGCCTCGACCGTGCTGACCGAGCATCCTTCACGCTGGTGACCCCCGAAGGGGAAGCCCCCGTCGAGCTGAAGATCGTGGGTCGCCACCACGTTGCGAATGCACTGGCCGCAGCCGCCGGTGCGCTCACCCTTGGGGTGAGCCTGCAGACCGTGGCTACTGTCCTCTCGCGCGCTCGTGCGCTGAGCCCGCACCGTATGGACGTCCATGAGCTGCGCGTCGATGGGACGGACCTGACGCTGATCGATGACTCGTACAACGCGAACCTGGATTCGATGCGTGCGGGCATCGCTGCCCTCGCTTCGATCGGTCGCGACAGCCAGCGCATCGCCGTTCTCGGTGAGATGCTCGAGCTGGGCGAGGACTCCCAGTCGCTCCACCAGCAGGTGGGCGCGTTGATCGCTGATGCGGGAGTCGACACACTCATTGGTCTCGGCACAGATGCCCACTACTATCTAGAGGGAGCCCCCGATGTGCCCAATCGCGAGGTTGCCGCGGATCCGCAGGATGCCGCGCGGCTCGCCTTGGAACACGCCGAAGACGGCGCAGTCGTCCTCGTCAAGGGTTCTTTCGGTTCGCAATCGTGGCAGGTGGCTGACATCCTGCGGGAGAAGGGAACGACCCGGTGATTGGACTTATTGCCGCGTTTATTATCGCGATGGCCCTGTCCGTGACGGGCACGCCAATCCTCATCCGTTTCCTGGTCATGCACCAGTACGGACAGTTCATCCGCCAGGACGGGCCGACCCAGCACCTCACCAAGCGTGGCACGCCCACGATGGGTGGCGTCGTCATCATCCTCGCAACGGTCGTCGCGTGGTTGATCGGTTCTCTTGTTGCGGGTGCCGGGCCGTCATGGTCCGGCTTGCTGCTGATCTTCCTGTTCGTCGGCCTGGGCGTCATTGGCCTCCTCGACGACGGCATCAAGATCATGCGTCAGCGTTCTCTCGGCCTGCACCCCTCCGGCAAGATCATCGGACAGGTCGCCGTGGCCTCGCTCTTTGCCCTGGGCACGCTCATCAAGCCCAACGAGTTCGGTGAGTACCCGGGCACCCTCGCGATTTCTTTCGCGCGTCCCACGGCCCTGACCCTGGGCTTTGCGGGCCTCGGCCTGGGCATCGCCCTGTACCTCATTTGGACCAACCTCATCGTGACGGCCTGGTCGAACGCGACGAACCTGACGGACGGCCTCGACGGTTTGGCTGCGGGCGTCTCGATCTTTGTCTTTGGCGCGTACACGTTCATCACCTACTTCCAGCGCATCCAGGCGTGTACACAGCTCGGCGCGAACCCGGCGAACTGCTACTCGACGCGAGACCCGCTCGACCTGGCGATCTTCTGTGCCGCACTGATCGGCGCCCTCGCGGGCTTCCTGTGGTGGAACGCCTCGCCCGCCCAGATCTTCATGGGTGACACGGGTGCCCTCGCTCTCGGTGGAGCTGTCGCAGGCCTGTCGATCCTCACCCAGACGCAGCTCCTCGCCATCGTCGTCGGCGGCCTCTTCGTCGCCGTCGTCCTGTCCGACGTCATCCAGATCGGTGTCTTTAAGGCCACCGGCAAGCGCGTCTTCCGCATGGCACCGCTGCACCACCACTTCGAGCTGCTCGGGTGGAAGGAAGTGACGATCGTGATCCGCTTCTGGCTGATCGCCGCGATCATCGCGGTGGCCGGCGCGGGCATCTTCTACTCGGAGTGGGTGTCCCTTCGATGAGCCGTTTCGCTGCTGTCGTCGGCTGGGGTAAGTCCGGGCAGGGCGCTGCTGGCGCGCTGCTCGCGCGCGACTGGCAGGTGCGTGCCTTCGACGCGCGCGGGGGACAGTCCCTGTTCTTCGAAGACGTCGCCGGCGTCGATGTTCACGTCGACGATAACCCCGAGACCCTTGCACAAGCGATCGTCGAGGCCAGCCCCGACCTCGTCGTCGTGTCTCCTGGAATTCCCGCACACCACCCGGTCTTCTCGGCCTGCGAGGCCGCCAGCATCGAGGTGTGGGGTGAGGTTGAACTTGCTTGGCGTCTGCAGGAGGAAGGCCCGCACGCGGGTCGCCCGTGGCTGGTCGTGACCGGCACGAACGGCAAGACGACGACGGTTGGCATGCTCGGCGAGATCCTGCGCTGCGCGGGTGCCAAGGCCGAGGAGGTCGGCAATATCGGTACGCCGATTACTCGGGCGATTGACTCCGACGCCGAAGTGTTTGCGGTGGAGCTGTCCAGTTTTCAGCTGCACACGGCACGGACGGTCTCGCCCCTGGCGTCGATCTGCCTCAACGTGGATGCCGATCATCTCGACTGGCACGGCAGCGTGGAGGCGTACGCTGCCGATAAGGCGCGCGTCTACGAGAACACGATCCGCGCATGCGTCTACCCCGCGTCCGATCGACGTGTGGAGCAGATGGTGGAGAACGCCGACGTCGTGGAGGGGGCTCGCGCGATCGGGCTGACCCTCGGCTCGCCGAGTGTCTCTCAGTTCGGCATCGTCGAGGGCCTGCTGGTCGACCGCGCATTCGTGGAGGACCGTACGCGTCATGCTGTCGCCCTCGCGCACATTTCTGACTTGGCGGGGGCGTACGGCCCCCACCCGTCCGCCGCAGTCGTGTCGGACGCCCTGGCTGCCGCGGCCCTCGCCCGCGCCTACGGTGTTGAGCCCGAGGCCGTCGAGGCGGGTCTGCGCGCGTTCCGACCGGCCGGACACCGTCGCGCGATCATCGCCCACGCCGCGGACCTGACCTGGGTGGACGATTCGAAGGCGACGAATGCGCACGCGGCGCGCGCCTCTCTCGCTGGACTGCCGCCACGCAGTGCGATCTGGATCGTCGGTGGCGACGCGAAGGGACAGGATTTCACGGAACTGATCCGCCAGGTCGAGCCGACGCTGCGCGGTGTCGTCGTTATCGGCGAGGACCGCGCGCCTCTCGTGGGAGCGCTGCAGGCCGGTGCGCCAGACGTTCCCCGCGTCGAGGTCGACGGCCACGAGGACTGGATGTTCTCGGTTGTCAACGAGGCCGTGGCACTGTCCATGCCGGGCGACACCGTCGTGCTTGCCCCGGCATGCGCGTCGTGGGATCAGTTCGATAACTACGGCCAGCGTGGCGACGCGTTTGCCGATGCCGTGTCTCGCCTGACAGCCCAGTGGGGGAGCACCGGTGGCGACGAATAAGCGTGGCTGGCACATCCCGACGATCACGCTGCCTCGCATCCGATTCGGGTCGGGACAGGAACACAAGGATGATCCGGCGATGACGTACTACCTCGTCATTCTGCCGGCCCTCCTGCTGTCGGTGTTCGGCCTCATCATGGGCTTTTCAGCGCAGACCGTGACGGCGATTGCGCAGGGGGAGAACCCCTACACGGCGTACGCTCGCCCGCTGATCATCATCCTCGTGTCGCTCGTGATCGCGACGATTGTCCTTCTCGTGCCTCAGCGGTGGCTGATGCACCTGGCCCCCGTCATGTTCGTGGGCGCGCTTGGTTTCCAATCCCTGGTCCTCAGTCCTTTGGGACGCTCGGAGGGCGGTAACGCGAACTGGGTGAAGGTGGGGCCGATCATGGCCCAGCCCTCCGAGTTTCTCAAGCTTGCGCTCATTGTGTTCCTGGGTTTCATGGTCTCGAAGTCGGCGTCGAAGCGCGGCGATTGGAAGGCGATGAGTCTGGCCGTCGGTCTGCCGATCCTGACGGCGCTCGGCGCGGTCATGCTGGGCCGAGACATGGGCACCGCGATGGTCGTGGCCGTCGGCGCGCTGGGAGCGATGTGGGTGGCCGGTCTGCCCAAGCGCTGGTTCGGTGGCCTCGTCGTGCTCGCCGTCCCGACGATGGTGCTGCTGGTGTTGTCGAACCCGACGCGTATCCGCCGTATTCTGGCGATTCTCCCGGGCACCTCGAAGGGGCCGGACGAGTCCGCTCCCGAACAGATCGACCACTCGCTGTGGGCGCTGGGCTCGGGTGGCCTGACCGGCCTCGGGCCGGGGGCCTCTCGCGAGAAGTGGAACTACCTGCAGGCTGCGCACACGGACTTCATTTTTGCGATCGTCGGTGAGGAATTTGGCCTGCTCGGCGCCCTCGGCGTGCTGTTGTGCCTGGGCCTGCTGATCTGGGGCATGTTCCGCGTGGCGCGCGAATCTTCGGATCTGTTCGTGACGATCGTGTCCTCGGGCGTGGCCTCGTGGATCGGCATCCAGACGGTCATCAACGTCCTGTCCGTGACGGGACTGGGACCGGTCATCGGCGTGCCTCTGCCGCTCGTGTCATACGGTGGTTCGTCGTTCCTGTTTACGATCACCGCGATCGCCGTCGTTGCCTCGTTTGCTCGAGCACGCGCGGGAATTTGGATGATCGGCCGCCCCGACGAGGCCTCGGCTGGGCGTGATCCCCGCCTCGCTCCTCGCCGTCGCTCGGCGCGCTAAGACGCCTGCGGCACCTGGTGGCCTGCGCGGCTCGCTACACTGGTGTCACGCACACGCGTAAAGGAGACGCATATGGTCAAGGTTGTGATGGCTGGCGGCGGCACCGCCGGTCACGTGAATCCTCTGCTGGCGACGGCGGCGCAGCTGCGCGAGAGTGGCGCTGAGGTTGTTGTCCTGGGGACGAAGGCTGGTTTGGAGGCGGATCTAGTTCCCGCCGCAGGATTCCCGCTCGTGGAGATTCCCCGCGTTCCTTTGCCGAGGCGTCCCTCCCTGGCGTTCTTCACTCTTCCCGGTCGTTTCGCGGACGCCGTCAAGCGTTGCGCCCAGGCCCTGGAGGGCGCGGACGTTCTCGTCGGTTTTGGCGGCTACGTGTCGACGCCCGCGTACATCGCGGCCAAGCGCGCGGGTGTGCCGATCGTCATCCACGAGCAGAATGCGCGCCCCGGCCTGGCGAACAAGGTGGGTGCGCGCAACGCGAAGGTTGTCGCTCTGACGTTCCCCTCCTCTCCGCTGAAGGCGCGCAACGGACACACGGTCGTGACGGGCCTGCCGCTGCGTGCGGCGATCGCTGAGCTTGCGGACCGCCGCGCAGATGCGCAGGGCGCTGCCCAGGCGCGCCGCGAGGCGGCCGAGCGTCTCGGCGTCAATCCGGATGCGCCGACGCTGCTGGTGACGGGTGGCTCCCTGGGGGCTCTGCACGTCAACGAGTCGATGACGGGGGCGGCGGACGCGCTGCCGGAAGGCGCGCAGGTCGTGCACCTGACGGGCCGAGGCAAGGACGAGGCGGTGCGCGCAGCCGTTGAGGCCGCCGGACTGTCGGACCGCTGGCACGTGATCGACTACCTGACGACGATGGAAGACGCATTGGCCGTCGCGGACCTCGTCGTGTGTCGGTCGGGTGCGGGAACTGTGGCCGAGATGGAGGCCCTGGGCCTGCCCTGCATCTACGTGCCGCTGCCGATCGGCAACGGTGAGCAGCGCCTGAATGCGGCGGACCACGTGGCCGCCGGTGGCGCTCAGCTTATCGACGACAAGGATTTCACGGCCGACTTTGTGCGCCGCAATGTGTTCCCTCTGCTGGGCTCGGCCCGCCTGGAGGACATGGCTGCTGCCTCGCAGTCGTTGGGTCGCGCGGGAGCTGCCCGTGCGCTGGCAGATCTGGCTCTGGAACAGGTGAAGGAGGCCGGCCATGAGTGAGCCGACGCTGCAGGATCGTTTCCATCTGATTGGTATCGGCGGCGCGGGCATGAGCGTCGTCGCGGAGCTGCTGGCTTCGCGAGGTGCCACGGTCGAAGGCTCTGACCGCGAGGAGTCTGCCGTTCTCGAGCACCTGCGCTCGGTGGGCGTTCGCGCTTTTGTCGGGCACGAGGCCTCGCACGTGGACCCGAGCGCCGTGGTCGTGGTTTCGACGGCGATCCGCGAGGATAATCCGGAGCTGGCGGTTGCACGCGAGCGCGGCCAGCGCGTCATTCACCGCTCGCAGGCTCTCGCTCTTGCGGCGTCGGGCATGCGTTTCGTCGGCGTCGCCGGCGCGCACGGGAAGACGACGACGTCGGGTATGCTCGCGATCGGCCTGTCGGCCTGCGGGCTGGACCCGTCGGTGGCCGTCGGTGGTGTGCTGCCCCAGCTGGGCACCGGCGCGCACCTGGGTGGCGGGGACGTGTTCGTTGCCGAGGCCGACGAGTCGGACGGCTCGTTCCTGAACTACACCCCGGCGATCGAGATCGTCACCAACGTCGAGCCCGATCACTTGGATCGGTACCACTCCCGCGAGGAGTTCGAGGAGATTTTCGTCGAGTTTGCGCGTCGCATGGTCCCCGGAGGCCTGCTGGTGACCTGCGCTGAGGACGAGGGCGCTGTTCGCCTGGCGCAATCGGCGCGCGCCGAAGGGCTGCGAGTCGTTACCTACGGTCGCGTCGAGCGTTCGCTGTGCGCCCCCGACGTGGTGATCGCGGACGTGAGCGTGGAGGCTCACGGGGCTGGCGCGTCGCTGACGTGGGGTGAACACAGCGCGTCGCTGGCGCTGAGCGTGCCGGGCGAGCACAACGTGCTCAATGCGGCTGCCGCGTGGGTGGCGGGCATCGAATGTGGGCTGGAGCCGCAGACGATCGCCGACGGGCTGGGAGAGTTCACCGGCGCGGCGCGTCGCTTCGAGGCGCGCGGCCAGGTCGGTTCGCGTCGCCTGTTCGATGACTATGCCCACCACCCGACGGAGGTGGAGGCCGCGATCCGCGAGGCGCACGTCGTGGCGGGCGAGGGCGATGTGAGCGTCGTGTTCCAGCCGCACCTGTACTCGCGCACGCGTATCTTCGCGGAGCGTTTCGCCCAGGCGCTGTCGGGCGCGGACCACGTCGTGCTCGCGGGCATCTACGGCGCCCGGGAGGATCCCGAGCCGGGAGTCGACTCGACCCTCATTTCGTCGCGCGTCGAGGGGGCGTCCTACGTTGAGGACATGCACGAGGCTGCTCGCCTGGCCGCTTCGCTGACCCCCGAGGGTGGCGTGTGCCTGACGATGGGCGCTGGTTCGATCACTCACTGTGCGTCCGATGTGCTCGATGAGTGGAAGCGGATGGAGGCATGAGGCCACCGTCGCCGAGGCGCCCGGGAGGAGCACGCTCCCCCGAGGACGAGCCGTCGCGCGTAGAGGAATCCGCCTCGTCTTTTGATGAGATCGTGTCCCCGTCTGCGGACGAGGAAGCACAGGAGCCCAAGCGTCGTTCCTCCTCGCTCACGCAGCGCCGCCGCGCGCGCATGACCGTGGATCGTCCTATGCCCGTCGCCGATGCCGCGTCCCTGCTGGGCGGCGAGGAGGCGACGGATCTGGGGGACCGCCTGCGTGAGCGCACCCGCGCGCGTCGTATCCTCCTCGCTCGTCGTATCGCGCTCACATTTGTGATGCTGGCGCTCGCAGCGGGAGGCGTGTGGGTCGCCTTCTTCTCGCCCGTTTTTGCGTTCTCCTCGTCCGCGGTTGTCGTTTCGGGCGAGGATGGCACGCTGGTGACGGCCGATTCTGTGCGCTCATCAATCGCTTCTTTCGAGGGGATTCCGCTTACGCGTCTGAATACGCAGGCGGTGGCTCGCGCGGTGGAGTCGAACGTGGCGGTGCGCTCGGCGAGCGTGTCGCGTCGATGGCCGACGAGCCTGCGCGTGTCGGTGACGATGCGGACGGGAATGGCTGTGGAGGCCGCGTCGGGTGGCTACTGGTTGGTGGACGATCAGGGCATCGCCTTCCAACAGGTGCCGTCGGCGGGGGATTACCCGCTCGCGACGCTGCCGGAGGACCGGGCGACCGGTGCGGCAGATATTGCCTCCGCGCTGGGGGCGCTGGACGAGGCGACGCGCGCCCAGGTGTCGGCCGTGACGTCGACGGGAACTCAGGTGAACTTCACGCTGCGCGGCGGTCAGACCGTCAAGTGGGGAACCCGCGGAGATGCGCCGCAAAAGGCGCGGGTGTTGGCCACTTTGCTGGCGAACGTTCAGGCGAGCACCTACGACGTGTCCTCGCCGAATCACCCTGTGACCAGTTAAGTCTTTTCTTTTGTCCGCGTGTTGGCTTGAAGGAATGCCCGCGGACCCCTAGGTTCTTTCCGACACGAAGCACGTTAAACATCAACCTTCAACTAGAGGTTGAGGGTCTGATGCAAGGGAGACATCCATGGCGACACCGCAAAACCACCTGGCAGTGATCAAGGTCGTCGGCGTCGGCGGCGGCGGAGTTAACGCCGTGAACCGAATGATCGAGGTCGGCCTCAAGGGCGTTGAGTTCATTGCCGTCAACACTGACGCGCAGGCTCTGCTCATGTCCGATGCCGAGACCAAGCTTGACATCGGTCGCGAACTGACGCACGGCCTGGGCGCCGGCGCGGATCCGGCCGTCGGCCGTAAGGCTGCGGAGGATCACATCGACGAGATCACCGCTGCACTCGAGGGTGCGGACATGGTGTTCGTGACCGCTGGTGAGGGTGGTGGCACCGGTACTGGTGCGGCCCCCGTTGTCGCCAAGATCGCCCGCGATGCTGGCGCTCTGACGGTCGGTGTCGTGACCCGTCCCTTCTCGTTCGAGGGCAACCGCCGTGCGGCTCAGGCTGAGGGTGGCGTAACGACCCTGCGCGAAGAGGTCGACACCCTGATTGTCATCCCGAACGACCGTCTCCTGGAGATCTCCGACGCGAACATCTCTGTGCTCGACGCTTTCCGTGCTGCCGACCAGGTGCTCCTTTCGGGTGTCCAGGGCATCACCGAACTGATCACCACCCCCGGCCTCATCAACGTGGACTTCAACGACGTCAAGTCGGTCATGAAGGACGCTGGTTCGGCCCTCATGGGTATCGGTGCGGCGACCGGCGAGGATCGCGCACTGCGCGCCGTTGAGAGCGCCATCTCCTCCCCGCTGCTGGAAGCCTCGATCGACGGCGCCCACGGCGTGCTCATGTTCTTCCAGGGTGGCTCCGATCTCAGCCTGCAAGAGGTCTACAGCTCCTCGCAGCTCGTGCGCGAGGCAGCCCACCCCGAGGCGAACATCATCTTCGGTAACGTCATCGACGATGCGCTGGGCGATGAGATCCGCGTGACGGTCATCGCCGCCGGCTTCGACGAGGCCACGGATACGGCCCTGTCACGCCCGAACGTCTCCCGCGTGTCCGCTCCGGTGGCTCAGCAGCGTCCCGCCGCCCCCGAGGCCAAGGCTCCGGCCGCCGAGACCACCCGCATCACTCAGCTGTCGACGCGTCGCCCGCAGCACCGCGCCGACGTTGCAGCTCCCGTGCGTGAGGCCGCTCCGACCCCCGTCGAGACGCCCGCTGCCGCCGAGTACGAGGAGTCCGAGTCCGAGCACTCCTTCGAGGTTCCTCGTGTCTACCCCGAGGCACCCGAAAAGGAAGAGCTGGATATTCCTGCCTTCCTGCGCTGATGAGTGACAAGCTCTGGGCCGGTGCCCGGGTCCACCTCACCGAGGTGGACCCGGGCACCGGTGCGCTATGCGGCAATGTTGGCCTGCATGTGGGTGACCAGGAGCCGCTCGTGCGCGATCGTAGGCGTGCCCTGGCGGCGACGCTCGGACGAGATATCGTCTGGATGGATCAAACTCATTCGACCCGCGTGGAACTCATCGTTCGAGGCGAGACCGCTCCCACTCTGGCGGCATCCGGAGAGACGCTCGGTAAGCCCGCGACGGGGGAGTGGGGGCCCGTCGATGCAGACGGCATCATCGTCGATGCCCGCGACTGGCAGGGAGCTCCTGCCCTCGCCGTGCAGACCGCGGATTGCCTGCCCGTTGTTTTCTCCGCCGCCTCCGGTCAGATCGTCGCAGCCGTGCATGCGGGTCGGCGCGGCCTGCTCGGGGGGATCCTTGAAAAGACCGTTGAACGCATCCGCACCTTCGACGGTGGCCCGATCGACGCATTGATCGGCCCGGCGATCTGCGGGCGCTGCTACGAGGTGCCCGCCGACATGGCCGATGAGAGCGAAAAGCTCATGCCCGGCATCCGTTCTGTCACGTCGTGGGATACCCCTGCACTCGACCTGCCCCGTGCTGCAGCCTCTGCCTTGGGAGCCCGGGGCGTGAGAGTGACCATTGATGAGCGCTGCACCCTCGAGGATGCCGACCTCTTCTCGTATCGCGCCGACTCTTCCTGCGGTCGCCAGGCTCTCATCATCGTTCCCGCCTGACCGGCGCCTGTGCCTCTGAACGGACCGCGGGTTTGTGGCTTTTCCGTGCCACGGTTCGGCGCACAAACACCTCGTGATGAGGCTCGCCGGCGCGGTCCTTGCGACGCGCCGAGCGCCCTGCTCGGCGATGCCGCTCGGTAACTGTAGCTTGTGGCTATGCATCGGCTGAAGGAGGAACAATGAGCGAGTCGTTCGGTGCACGCGCACGTAAGTTCATGGGCTGGTACTCACCGGAGGAGCCCATCGATGAATTCGATGAATTCGACGAGGTGGAAGAGGTAGCTCCCGTGGCCGATATCACTCCCGTGTCCCGTCCGACCCTGACCAGCATTCGCCGTGACGAGCCGGCCGAGGATCTCACTCGCATCGTGACGATCCACCCCACCGCCTACTCTGACGCCGTCACGATCGGTGAGGCGTTCCGCGATGGTACGCCCGTCATCATCAACCTCACCGACATGGGGGAGGAAGAGGCGCGTCGACTGGTTGACTTCGCAGCTGGCCTGACCTTCGGCCTGCACGGCGTCATCGAGCGCGTCACCAACCGTGTCTTCCTGCTGTCCCCGGCCACGGTCGAGGTTGCGGGCGATAACAACTCCGGCCGTCGCGGCTCCCTCTACAACCAGGGCTGAGGTCGCTCGTGGCCATTCTTGGCTGGATCGGGTGGGGACTGAGCGTTCTCATCAACCTCTACATGATGGTGCTGTTTGCGCGCGTCATTCTGGACTGGGTTCCGTTTTTCGTGCGCGGATGGCGCCCGGGTGGGATTCTGCTTGTCCTTGCGAATGTTCTCTACGCGCTGACTGATCCTCCGATCCGTTGGATTGGGCGCTTC